>ENA-UOOK01003550-UOOK01003550.1-fermentation-metagenome-genome-assembly--contig:-NODE-3550-length-17602-cov-6.194620_pt1 | contig 17602 bp, 17 predicted proteins | sample MGYA00245777_ERZ724023 | MGnify/ENA primary metagenome ERZ724023 (study PRJEB28704, sample SAMN03018312) | fermentation metagenome | biome: anthropogenic terrestrial biome; feature: soil; material...
CGTAAATAAAATGAAAGGAATGTATGATATAGTTGTCTACTATATCATACAAGATGAATATATGGATTGGAAAAAAGAATTATTGTACAATTTAACTACAGCGGAGGAAGTCAAGGAAGCCTTAAGCATGGACTTATCTGATGATGAAATGGATAAGCTAAGGCAAATTATTGAAAGATATCCCATGTCTGTGCCTAAATATTATTTATCGTTGATTAATAGAGAGGATCCCAATGACCCCATAAAAAAATTATGCATACCTTCAATAAAAGAAACTGACATCAGCGGAAGCTTTGATACAAGCGGTGAAGCTGATAACACAGTTGTTGTTGGTCTGCAACATAAATACAGCGAGACCGGAATGCTTCTTTCTACCAACAACTGTGCCATGTATTGCAGGCATTGTTTCAGAAAAAGACTTGTGGGTCAGAATGATGAGGAAGTGAATAAACATTTTGAGGACATAATAAACTATATCAATGAACATGAAGAAATGACAAATGTTTTAATTTCCGGAGGAGATGCTTTTTTAAACAGTAACGAAAAAATTGAAAATTATTTAAAAGAATTGTCTGCAATAAAGCATTTAGTGTATTTACGTTTCGGAACAAGAACTCCCGTTGTGTTTCCTGTAAGAATATACGGCGATGAAGAGTTGTTAAATATTTTAGAACATTATAATAAAATTAAACAAATATATGTTGTCACACATTTTAATCATCCAAATGAAATAACAAAGGAATCTTCAAAAGCAATAGAGGAATTAAGAAACAGAGGAATTGCCGTAAGAAACCAGACGGTTTTATTAAAAGGAATAAACGACAATACGGATACCCTGAAAAAGTTATTGAAAGACTTGGTTGGAATTGGCGTGGTACCTTACTATATATTCCAATGCAGACCTGTTTCAGGTGTAAAAAACCAATTTCAGGTTCCTATAAAACGTGCATGTGAATTAATTGAAGAAGCAAAAAAACATTTAAGCGGCATGCCCAAGAGTTTTAAATATGTTATGAGCCATCATACGGGTAAAATTGAAATATTAGGCAGCATGAATGATGGAAAGGTTCTTTTCAAATATCATCAGACAAAATACGAAAAGGATGCCGGAAAAATATTCGAATTGGAATTGGACGATAATCAGGCATGGCTTCCTGATGAAATATAAAGGTATTGAGGCACACATTTTTAATGCATTCCTCCGCGAATTATTTGTAATAATATATATATAATAATATATATTATTACAAAGGAGGTATTTAAATCGAAAACTTATATGAACTAAACATTGTTTCAATAACATTGCGTGTTGTACTTTCGATTATATGCGGAGGTATTATAGGTCTTGAAAGAAGCAGCAAAAATAGGCCCGCGGGATTTAGAACTTACATAATAGTTTGCTTAAGTTCAGCCTTGGTAATGATGACAAATCAATATATTTACATGAATTTCAGCGGCAGCGATCCCGCAAGGCTTGGAGCACAGGTAATCAGCGGCATCGGCTTTTTAGGTGCCGGCACAATAATCGTAACAAGCAGAAGCCAGATAAAAGGTCTTACTTCCGCAGCAGGATTATGGGCGGCCGCATGTTTGGGCGTTGCAATCGGTATTGGGTTTTATTCGGGTGCTCTTATTGTTGCCCTTATTGTATTTATTGTAATAACCTTTTTTAAAAAAATTGATTATTTGCTCACATCAACCAATAAGATTATTAATATTTACACTTCCTTTAAATCTATAGAGCAATTGGATAAATTCATTATTTACTGCAATATATCGGGCTTCAAGGTTAGGGATATTGAAATAACAAAGGATCCAAATCAAAATGATGTGGCGGTTATCGCAATAATTACCATAGAGGCAAAAGAACGAATAAATCATGTTGAAGTTATACAAAAGCTGAATTCTTTTGAAGAGCTTATTCATATAGAAGAATTATAAGTACTCCTTTCGGGGGTAATAAAAAATACAATCGTTCAGATTGTATTTTTTATTTATTATAAAAGTTCTTCTCCCTCATTTTCAGTTTCATCTTCATCTTCATCTGAAGAAGCACTTGTTCTCTTAGTTTCAACAATTGAGATTACAATTTGTTCCGGATCTCCTTCGGGAACAATTCCTTCGGGGAATTTAACGTCCTTCAGATAAACATTTTCTACTTTATCGATATCGGAAACATCGATTACTACATCATCCGGGATGTGCTGAGGGAGTCCTTTCACGGTAATCACATCAAGCTGTCTCAAAGGCATTAATTTTTTAAATTCCAAAGTATCTGCGCCTTTAAGAACAATTGTTAAATCAGCACGAATTTCTTCATTTAACGATACCTGTTGAAAATCAACATGCAGTATATTACCCTTTACAGGCGAAACCTGAATATCTTTAACCATGCCTGTAACAGTATCATCCTTCATTGTTAATTTAAACAAAGCATTTCTTCCGTATTGAGACAGACCTTTTTTTAAATCCTCTGCTTTAACGGATACTGAAACAGAATCCTTCCCCTTGCCGGATATACTTCCGGGCAGGTAGCCTTCCTTTCGCAGTTTTTTACTTGTTCTGCTATTCGGATTTTCCCTTTTTTCAATTTTTAAAATCCCTATTTCTGACATTGTATTCCTCCTTATATTTTCTGCTATTGTTTTTAATTAACACCTCCAAGGTTTATAAATAGCAATTTACAATAAAAAGTTGAATATTTAATTCAACTTATTTATGCATTAATTATACTACGTATGGAAATAAAGTCAATCCTTAGCACAGCTTATCTATTTCTTCCAATAATCTCTGTACTATATCGTCTTCCTTCACCTTACATATTATTTCACCTTTTTTAAATAATAATGCTTCTCCTATACCTCCCGCAATTCCGATATCCGCTTGTCTTGCTTCACCGGGACCGTTGACGGCACAGCCCATTATTGCAACCGTAATGGGCTTATTAACATCCTTTAAGCCTTCCTGTATCTTCTTTGACAGCTCTATAAGCTGTATTTTTGTTCTCCCGCAGGTAGGACATGTTATATAATTAATTCCAAAATTTCTTAAATTAAGGCTTTTTAAAATCTCTTTGGCTACTTTAACTTCTTCCCTTGGGTCATCTGTTAAGGAAATTCTTAATGTATCGCCTATTCCGTCGGCTAAAAGGCTTCCCACACCAATGGCAGAGCGGATACTTCCCTCAAACAGCGTTCCCGCATGAGTAATTCCAAGATGAAGAGGATAATCAACCTTTGCCGCCATGCTTTTATAAGCGTCAATTGTCATTTTGATATCGGTTCCCTTCATTGAAATTACAATATTGTCATAGTCAAGGTCCTCTAATATTCCGACATGCTCCAATGCAGATTCCACCATTCCCTCAGAGGTTGGAGCACCGTTATACTTTTTTAATATTTCCTTATGTATACTGCCCGCATTAACACCTATTCTAATTGGAATGTTTCTTGGCTTCGCCGACTCTACAACTTTTTTAACCCTGTCCGTTCCGCCTATGTTTCCGGGATTTATTCTTAATTTATCGATACCGTTTTCAATACTTTTTAATGCTAATCTATAGTCAAAATGAATATCCGCAACAATCGGTATATGTATTTGCTTTTTAATTTCTTTTATTGCTTCCGCATCCTCATTATCGGCAACAGCCACTCTTATTATTTCGCAGCCTTCTTCTTCCAACAGTAATATTTGATTTACCGTTGACTTTACATCTTTTGTGAAGGTGTTTGTCATGGACTGTATCGTTATGTCGGCACCGTCTCCGATTTGTACATTCCCGACCATAACCTTCGAGCTTTTTCTTCTTGCTATTTTATCCATAATTGCTCCTTTATATCCTACACACTCTAAGTATATCCTTGTAAGTAATAAACAGCATAAAGCCTATTAAGAACACAAATCCGATAAAATGTATATACCCTTCCTTTTCAACGGGAAGAGCCTTTCCTCTTATTCCTTCTACGGCTAAAAATATAAGCTTGCTGCCATCCAATGCGGGAATCGGCAGTAAATTCATAAAGCCTAAGTTAATGCTTATAAAGGCTGTAAAGCTTAAAAGCGAAAGGATTCCGGTTTTGGCAGCTTCGCCGACCATTGAAATTACCATTACAGGTCCTCCCAAAGCATCGCTTCCTAATTGCCCCGTTATCAGCTGACTTATAGTTATAAACATAAGCTCAATATAGTATACTGTTTTGTACATCGAAGATGAAATTGCCGTCATAAATGATTTTTCAAGCTGGGTATTAAATCTTACAAATATTTGCTCCTCAAGATCAATATTGTAGTCAAGAATTTCACCATTTCTGTCAATTGTAACCTTAACAGTGTCCTTAGAATTTTCAACTTGTTTTGTAAGTTCATCCCAGGTGTTTACCAGTACATCATTTATTTTAACAACCTTATCTCCGTCCAATATACCTGCCTTATATGCAGGTGATGTCATATCCGAAGGAGATACTACAGTTGTGGTTTCTCCGTTTATAATGGTTGATGTAACTCCTATTACTTTTCTGTAATTTTTGTTTATTTCTGTTTCTTTGATCTGACCATTTCTCTCATATTCAACTGTATAAGATCTGTTATTAGGTGAAATTATTTCATAGAAAATATCTTCCCATATATATGCTTTATCACCGTTAATGGAAATAATTTCATCTCCCGTTCTTAAACCTGCTTTGTATTCATTGGAGTTTTCATCTATGTAATCAACACGATTGCCATAAACACCAAAAGAAAATGCTATTATAATGAATATAATCAGTGCTAATGCAAAGTTCATTACAGGACCTGCAGCTATTACTTTTGCTCTTTGCCATATGGACTTCGTTCCGAAACTCGTAGACGTTTTTGAATCCTCTTCTTCACCTTCCATCTGCACAAAACCGCCGATTGGTATAGCTCTGACAGAATAAACCGTTCCTTTTTTTTCTTTCTTATATATGGTTGGTCCCATTCCTATGGCAAATTCATAAACTTTTATTCCTACGCTTTTTGCAGCTTTATAATGCCCAAATTCATGAACCAGGACAATAACAGAAAAAACAAGAATAGATACTATTATTGTTAACAAATTTTCCCTCCGTTTATAGAAAAATCGAAATAAAATAATATACGGCAGGAGCAACAAATAAAACACTGTCGAATCTGTCCATTATGCCTCCATGCCCTGGTAATAAATATCCAAAATCTTTTATTCCGAATTCTCTTTTGATTTTAGATGCCGTAAGATCACCTACAATTGAAAAAACAGATGTACTTACACTAAATATTATAATGTAAAAATATTTATTTATGCTTAAATAATTAAAATAAATCAATGATAAAATTGTGCTTCCTATAATACCGCCTATTGCACCTTCAACAGTTTTATTGGGGCTTACTTCCGGATATAATTTATTTTTACCGAAAAACTTTCCGGTAAAATAAGCAAAGGTGTCAGAGCCGAATGCAATTATGTAAATCAGCCATACATATTTCGAATTATTCATCAGCATCATATGATACATGAAAAATACAACATATGTGCCGATAAAGATTATTTCCGAAACCTTTTTGACACTAACCTTCTTATTGAATACAAATATAAGAAAATTGACAGATATGTACAAAAACAGGAAAAAGTCAAAGAAATGCTGATATTCGGTGACTTTCTCAATAAATAAAGCAATTGCAAACATATAATTCACAATAGCTCCGAAACCAAAGCCATTATCAAAAAAAACTTTTGATAGCTCATAAATGGCTATACAGGTTATACCAAAATATACGAAATCATAAATGGACCCGCCCAAATATGTTACTACAGCTATAAACGCTCCTCCCGTAAAACCGGTCAACAATCTTAGTCCCATATCACACCGCCTAATTGCCATATCTCCTTTTCCTATACTGATAGCTTTCAATTGATTTTAATAACTCTTCCCTATTAAAATCAGGCCATAAAACATCCGTGAAATAAAATTCCGTATATGCAAGCTGATACAACAGAAAGTTACTTAACCTTTTTTCACCGCTGGTCCTTATTAGTAAATCAGGATCAGGCATATCACTTGTGAATAAATAATTTTTAAAGCTCTCCTCATTAATTTCTTCTATATTAATTTTATTATTTTCATACTCATTAATTAAACTTTTCACAGCCCTGATTATTTCATTTCTGGAGCCGTAGCTTAATGCAATATTCAAATGAAGTGTTTTGTTATGTTTCGTCAGTTCAACCGAGCGCCGTACTTCTTTTCTTGTTTTATCCGGTAAGTCTTCTATGTTACCCATCATTGTAATTTTAACATCATTTTTATGCAGATTATTTAATTCCTTAACTACGAACTCAATCAATAGGTTCATTAAATAATCTATTTCCATTTTGTCTCTGCTCCAATTTTCAGTTGAAAATGCATAGACGGACAAATATTTCACGCCGATATCCGCACAGTTTCTTACTAAATCGGTCACTCTCAGAGCTCCTTCTCTATGTCCCATTTTTGACGGCAGATTTTTTTGTTTAGCCCATCTTCTGTTTCCGTCCATAATAACCGCAATGTGCTCAGGGATTCTTCCTGACAGCACCTGTTCTTCTAAATTCATAATCCTCTCCAATATTCTGAGCCATAGCGACACTATGGCTCAGAATGACACTTTAATAATAAGAAATATACAACGTTATCGCATTGTCCGAGTAATCTTCTCTTATTACATATGGTCTGTCCAAGTCGTTAAATTTCTTATTGCTTCCCGTTATTTTTATAATATTAATGATTTTATTTTTGTTTTCCAATATATTAAGTGCATCTTTTAATGGATATCCGATTAAACCATCCATTTTAAACCTCTAATATTTCTTTTTCCTTTTCCTTATAAATATCATCTATAATGCTTATGTATTTATCAGTAACATTTTGCATTTCTTCTTCTGATCTTTTCAAATCATCCTTTGTTATCTCGCTTTGCTTTTCAAGCTTTTTAACTTCCTCATTCGTTTCTCTTCTGATATTTCGAACTGCTATCTTTGCGTTTTCTATTTCCTTTTTAACTACCTTTAACAATTCTTTTCTTCTTTCTTCCGTCAAAACAGGAATCATTAATCTTATTATTTTTCCGTCATTGTTCGGATTAATGCCTAAGTCGGAAGTTAATATAGCTTTTTCGATATCCTTTAACGCACTTGCATCCCATGGCTGAATCATAATAGCTCTCGGCTCCGGTACGGAAATATTTGCAATTTGATTTAACGGCGTCATTGTACCGTAATAGCTCACTTGAATTTTATCAACCAATTTAGGATTAGCTTTGCCCGCCCTTATCGAAGCAAGCGATTCCTTAAGAAAATTAATTGATTTAACCATTGATTCCTCTGCTTTTATTACTAAGTCTTTATACATACATCTATGCCTCCTTAATTATAGTTCCTATATTTTCTCCTAAGATTATCTTTTCGATACTTTCAGGATTTTCTATCCCAAAAACCAAGATAGGAATTTTATTGTCCATACATAATGATGTAGCTGTTGAGTCCATTATTTTCAGACCTTTGTTCAATACATCTATATAATTAAGTTCATCATATTTTACCGAGTCGGGATTTTTATTGGGGTCATCGCTGTAAACACCGTCAACTCCGTTTTTAGCTAAAAGGATAATTTCTGCATTGATTTCGGCAGCCCTTAATGCAGCCGTTGTGTCTGTGGAAAAGTACGGATTTCCCGAGCCTCCTGAAAATATAACAACTCTTCCTTTTTCTAAATGTCTTACAGCTCTTCTTCTTATATAAGGCTCAGCAATTTGTCTCATTTCTATTGCCGTTTGGAGTCTCGTTTCCACGTCCGATTTTTCCAATGCATCCTGCAGAGCAAGCCCGTTAATTATCGTTCCGAGCATTCCCATGTAATCAGATGTTGTTCTGTCCACATCCTTTGTGCTTGCACCCCGCCAAAAGTTTCCGCCTCCCACAACAATGGCAACTTCAACACCCATTTTATTTATATTTTTAATAACATTAGAAATCTTTGAAACTATTTCTGAATTTATACCGTGACCCGTATTTCCGGATAAAGCTTCTCCACTGATTTTTAATACTACTCTTTTATATTTGCACACCTGTATTATCCTCCTGAACTATATTTATTTTAATGGAGAACCATTGAGTTCTCCATTTATGATTACAGGATTACAGACCCATTTGTTTTGCAACTTCATCAGCAAAGTTTTCGGATTTCTTCTCAATACCTTCGCCTACTTCATATCTCAAAACGCCGGCTACTTTAATATCGCTGCCTATTTTTTTTGCTGTTTCGGCAATTACCTTCTTTACGGTCATATCGGCATCCTTAACAAAAACCTGCTCCAATAAGCAAATTTCCTTAAGTTCCTTGTTAAGTCTTCCTTCAACCATTTTTTCAACTATATTTCTTGGTTTTCCTTCGTTTAAAGCCTGCGCAATCAATATTTCTTTCTCATGAGCTATAAATTCGGCATCAACATCTTCTGTTGAAACATATTTAGGATTCATGGCAGCAACCTGCATTGCCAAATCCTTGCCCAAAATTTCAAGAGTTTCCTTGTCTCCTTCAGATTCCAATGCAACAGCTACGGAGATTTTTCCTCCGCCGTGTATGTAGCCTGCAACTACTCCATTATTAACTTTTACTTCACCAAATCTTCTTAAGGACATATTTTCGCCGATTTTAGCAATTTTATCCGTTAATGTATCCTGTACTGTCTTACCATCTTCCAATACCACAGATTTTAAAGCTTCCAAATCTGCAGGATCATTGTCAAGAACAGCTTGTGCCGTCTGTGTAACAAAGCTTTTAAATTCTTCATTCTTTGCAACAAAGTCCGTTTCAGAGTTAACTTCTATTGCAACGCCTTTTTTCCCGTCAGCAGAAATCAATACTGTTGTAAGACCTTCCGCTGCAATTCTTCCTGATTTTTTTGCCGCTTGCGAAAGACCTTTTTCCCTTAAGTAATCAATAGCCTTTTCAATATCCCCGCTTGTTTCCTTCAATGCTTTTTTACAATCCATCATTCCTGCATTTGTTTTGTCTCTTAGTTCCTTTACCATTGAAGCTGTAATTTCCATTTAATAACCTCCATAATTTAAAAAGAAGGCGTAAGGAAATAATTCCTAACCCCTTACTTTGATGTTCTTTATTCTAATTCTTCTTCTTCAACTTTTTCCAATTCTTCTTCCGACACTTCACCGTCTTCTTCGATTTCTTCAGCTTCGTCAGTCATCTGAACGCCTTGTTTTCCTTCAAGTACGGCATCAGCCATAGTTGCTGTCAACAGCTTTACGGCTCTGATAGCATCATCATTACCCGGTATAACATAATCTACTTCATCGGGGTCACAGTTTGTGTCAACAATTGCCACAACGGGTATTCCTAATATTTTAGCTTCCTGAACAGCTATTCTTTCTTTTCTTGGATCAACAACAAACAAAGCACCCGGCAGTTTATCCATATTCTTAATTCCGCCTAAGAATTTTTCAAGTCTTTCAGCTTCATTTTTTAATTTGAAAACTTCCTTCTTGGTTAAAAGAGCAAATGTTCCATCCTCTTCCATAGTTTTTAATGCATTTAGTCTGTCAATTCTTTTTCTGATTGTTGAATAGTTTGTCAGCATTCCTCCAAGCCATCTTTGGCTTACAAAATGCATTCCGCATCTTGCCGCTTCAGACTTTGTAGATTCCTGAGCTTGTTTTTTTGTTCCGACGAACAATACTTCGTCTCCGCTTGATACAACTTCTTTAATAAAGTTGTAAGCTTCATCTACTTTATCGCTTGTTTTCTGCAAATCGATAATATAGATTCCATTTCTTTCCGTGAAAATATACTCTGCCATTTTAGGATTCCATCTTCTTGTTTGATGTCCAAAGTGAACCCCTGCTTCGAGCAATTTTTTCATACTGATAATTGCCATATTTTTTCCTCCTTTTGTTTTACCTCCAGAAATGTCATTTCATGAAAAAGACCGTTACCGGCACAACTCTAAGCATGATCTAAATCTGTGCGTAATTAAGATTAGTATATCATAGCCAATTTTATTTGGCAATATTTAAAACAACAAAACTTTATTTTTTTATTCGCTTTTCTTGCATTTTTTATTTATGCAAGTTAATTTGTCGTTTTTTAAAACCATTAATTCCCCGCAATTGGGGCATTTTTTATTTGTCGGCTCAAACCATGAAATATAATTACAGTCGGGATAATTTGAACAGCCAAAAAATCTGCGTCCTGCTTTTGAATACTTAATTGCTATTTTCCCGCCACAACGCGGACATGCAACATCAATGGTTTTTATGATGGGCTTTGTATTCTTGCATGCAGGATAATTGGAACAGGCAAGGAAATCTCCGTATCTCCCCTTTCTCTTAAGCATTTTTGAGCCGCATTTATCACATACTTCATCTGTTTCCTCCGCTGCGTCACCGTTTAACGGCTTTGTATTCTTACATTCAGGATAGTTGGGGCAGGCAAGAAATTTCCCGTATCTTCCATTTTTAACAACCATGAATGAACCGCAGTTCTCACACTTCACATCACTGACTTCATCCTTGATTTCAATTTCTTCCATTTCCTTTTCCGCCACATCGAGCTCTGTTTTAAAGCCTTCGTAAAAATCGGAAATTACACTGCGCCAGTCAGTATTTCCGTTGGCAACATCATCTAATTGGTCTTCCATTTCTGCGGTAAATTTTTCATCAACAATTTTGGAAAAGTATTTCTCCATCATTTCGGTAACCAAAAAACCCATATCTGTGGGAAATAAATATCCCTTTTCCTTTGCCACATATTCTCTTCCGGTAATCGTGGTTATAGTGGGAGCATATGTGCTTGGTCTTCCGATTCCTTTTTCCTCCAAATCCTTTATGAGGCTTGCTTCCGTATAACGCGGGGGAGGCTGTGTAAAATGCTGCTGCGGATCTACATTTGTTATTTCCAACATTTCATTTGCTTCCATTTCGGGAAACAGCTTATCGTCTTTTTCATCATTATATTTATATACGGCTTTATAACCGTCAAATACTAATACTTTACCGCTGCTTTCAAAGATATTGTCATTGTTGTTGAATAAAACCTTTGTTACATCATATTCGGCATCCGACATCTGACAGGAAACGAATCTTTTCCATATAAGGCTGTATAGCTTATATTGGTCGGATGTCAGACTGTTCTTAAGCTGCTCCGGAGAGCGGGGCAGGGATGTAGGTCTTATTGCTTCATGTGCATCCTGTACTTTATTTTCACTTTTCTTCGATTTTGTATATATTCTGTGCTTATAATACTTTTCACCGTATTTTGACAGTATGAATTCTTTGACGCTTTCTATTGCCTCATCGGATAATCTGAATGAATCGGTTCTTATATACGTAACGAGACCGACGCTTCCCTCGCCCTTTACATTTACTCCCTCATAAAGCTGCTGGGCAACCATCATAGTTTTTTTGGAAGTAAAATTAAGCCGTCTGTTTGCTTCCTGCTGCAAGGAGCTTGTTGTAAAGGGAGCACTTGGCTTTGAATAGCTCTTGGATTTTTCGATTTTCATAACGGAGATTTTTTCTTTATCTATGCTGTCGAGAATTTTATTTATTTCTTCTTCATTTTTAATTTTTTCCTTGTTTATTTTATCATTTTTATAAAAGCCGATATATTTTGCAATGAATTTTTTCTTGGATTTTTTTATTTCAAGCTCAAGAGTCCAGTACTCTTCGGGCTTGAAGTCCATTATTTCACGTTCCTTGTCTATTATTAATTTTAATGCAACTGATTGTACTCTGCCTGCGCTTAAGCCTTTTCTGATTTTTTTCCACAGCAGAGGGCTTATATTATATCCTACCAATCTGTCGAGAACACGTCTTGCCTGCTGGGCATCAACTAAATCTATATTAATTTTACGTGGATTCTTGCTTGCATTTCTTATTGCGTCCTTCGTAATTTCATTGAATACAACTCGAATTTCCTTGCTTTCATCTAAATTCAAAATTTTGGAAAGATGCCAGGATATAGCTTCTCCCTCTCGGTCCGGGTCTGTTGCAAGAAATACATTGTCTGCTTTTTTAGCTTCCTTTTTAAGCTCCTTGATTACGTCTCCCTTTCCTCTTATTGTTATATAATTAGGTTCGAAATTATTATTTATGTCTATTCCTATTTTACTCTTTGGCAAATCACGTACATGTCCTACCGAAGCTTTAACAATATAATTTTTTCCTAAAAACTTACCTATTGTTTTAGCCTTGGCAGGTGATTCAACTATTAACAAATTTTTCATTTTTCCTCCATGTTTCAAGTAGGATTTATTACCCATGCTTTACTCACCATATAATACAATTTTTTATTTGTCAATAGCTTATCATTTGTGCTGCATTAAATAAGTGCATGAAAATACTTGACCTTGACAATTTTTTTATTATTCTTACAATTTTTATTTAGTTATCTTTATGATTAAGTTTAGAGTTTTTCAGATATATATCAATATTTATTCCATTAAGCTTTATAAAACTAAAAAGAGCTATACCTAATCGATATAGTTCTTTTATAAGCAATATTATTTTGATTCCAAAGCATTATTAACGGCAGCTTTAATTCCGTCGCTTGAATATGTAGCCCCTGCAACTCCGTCTATTTCAGTTGAATCTGCTTCAGCAATTAAATCAGGAAGCTTTTCTAATGCCATAGTTCCTATGCCGTCTGTTTCATTGTCGCCCACTGCTTCAACCGAAATTATGTCATCACCTTTTACAACTACAGTAACAGTAATGGGTCCGCCAAATCCTTCAGCTTCTCCTGTCAGCGTTAATTCCTGACCTTCTGAGCTTCCTTTTGATGCTAAAGCATTTTTAACAGCAGCTTTAATACCGTCGCTTGAATACGTAGCGCCTGAAACACCGTCTACTTCAGCCGAATCTGCTTCAGCAATTAAATTCGGAAGTTTTTCTAATGCCATAGTTCCTATGCCTTCAGTCTCATTATCACCGACTGCTTCAACCGAAATTATGTCATCACCTTTTACAACCACTGTAACATTGATAGGTCCTCCGAAGCCTTCGGCTGTTCCTGTAAGTGTTTCTTCTACTGATGCAGTATTTGAATCCTTATTATTATTTACTAATGTTAAAAATCCAAACGACAATGCAAATACTACAACAATTATTATTACCTTTTTCATTATTTCCTCCTAAAACTAAGACCCTATAATAATTGGTTTGATGATTTTTTTACATAACACCAGAAATTATACAACATTTAATGTGCTATGTAAAGATGAATTTTTATGAAAATACTTGTTAAATAATTAAAATTACTTTTGATTTAAATCAGCTTTTTCAGGAATACTATACTTTATTAGGAGGATTATATGAGCAGTATTTTATTTGCATTGCTTGCCGGCTTATTAATGAGCGTCCAAGGTGTTTTCAACACTCGTGTAATGGATTCTTCAAATATGTGGGCTACAAACAGCTGGGTACACCTGACGGCTTTTGCAGTAAGCATTGGTGTGTGGTTTTTCGCCGGTCAGGATAACTTACTTTCGGTTTTTAATGTGAGCAATAAAATATATTTATTCGGCGGCGTCATTGGCGCATTCATAACATTCACAGTAATTCACGGAATCTCCGGTTTAGGACCTGCATATGCAACAATGCTGATTTTATTGGCACAAATTGTAGTTTCCTATTTAATTGAGGTTTTTGGATTGTTCGGAACGGAAAAAGTCAGCTTTGAATGGATTAAGTTAATAGGCGCGGCTATGATGGTTGGGGGAATTATTATTTTTAACAAGTAATTAACCGTCATAGAAATTTTACTCTCGGCAGTATATGCCCCTTGATTGAGGGCATATACTGTCGGTTTATTTAATCATCGGATTTTAATTTTATGATATAATCCGCTAAATCCTTTACGCATTTAAACGTATGAACATCCTCGTCATTAATTGTTATTTTAAAGCTTTTTTCACATTCAATTACAAGTCTTGCAATATTGATTGCATCGCTTCTGTCATTAATTTCAAGCTCTGTTTCGGGAAGGATATCTTCCTCTTCCGCATTTATAATTTCCGCTAAAAGCTTTTTTATAATTCTATAAATCATCGGCAGCACCCCTCTTCCTTAGTTGACAGAAAACGGCTTATTTCTCCCGTGTAAAATATGTTAAGCCTATGAAGCGCCCTTGTGGACGCAATATATAGAAGCATCTTATCCTCCTCAGTATAATAATGCTCATTGTCGGCATCACAAATCAGGACAGAATCAAATTCCAATCCCTTGGATGAATATATGGGTATGATAAAGGTTCCGCTTATATCTGCTTTTCCATCACCGCTTATCAATCGAATATCTATCTTTTCCTTCAAACGATTATATAAGGAAAATGCATCCCTTCTTGTCTTGCAGATTAATGCAATGGACTGATAATGCTTTCCCCTGCTGCTTAATATTTCCCTTGCAATTTTATCATCATAGCTATCAGTGGTGTCACCTGCATGGATTTCAGGTTCGTCTCCGCTTCTGCCGAAGGAATCTATTTTAGTATTTCCGGAAAGAAATTTTTCACTGTACCTCGATATTTCACCGGTGCATCTGAAGCTTTTATTTAATGTAACAAGGGTATTTTGGGGTCTGCCTAATATTCTTCCGATTTCTTCGTACAAGGATAAATCCTCACGTTTCCCGATTGTTTGATTAATATCGCCAAGTATTGTAAAATGGGCAGCGGGAAACAATATGCTGAATATCTCATAATGAAGAGCGTTATAATCTTGAGCTTCATCGATGACAACCTGCTTTATATTGCCAAATAAATTAAATTCCGTTATTTTAAGATATAAAAAAGTAATTGCAAGAGCATCCTCGTAATTCAAGTATTCATATTTCAAATTATTATTTGTAAAATCTAAAATATCATCAATGCAAGCAGGCAAATCCATGCCCTTCGCTATGCTGTAAAAATACTTTTCATTGAAAAGCTTTTTATAAAGCTCGAATATGTTTAACCGGGTAAATTTTCGTATTCGCTTAATTAAGGCGGTGCTTTCATATATGGACAGCATTCTTGCGGTTTCTTCCTCTTCAAATACGTATCTTTTATTTGAGTAAACAAAATACTTTAATTTTTTTATCCTAAGCTTTCGCTGCTCGTGTACGGACGCTAAGATATATTCCTCTAACTGCCCCAAGCGCAAGCTCAGCTTGGCATTTTTATTTCTCATAACCCTTGATTTCATAAGATGGCTACTCAACAGGATTTTACCGTCATAATATACATCCTTAAATTCTATCAGCTTTTTTGGAAGGTCATTTGCAAACCGATTAAGGATTTCAACAAATTCTGGGCAGCTTTTGAACTCGGCACTGCACTTTCTTACATAGTCATGTTTTTTATTATCAAGCAGGTTTTCCAAGAAATCATTTCTTGTCTGAAAACTTTCATATTTAGTGACCATTTGTATAATATCCTCTATTTTTAAGGAATTTACATTTTTCTCTCCCAGCTCGGGCAAAACATTTGAAATATATTGTTCAAACAATGTATTGGGCGAAATAATCACAATATTATCGGCATATAGCCGGGATGACAAACCGCGGTACATAAGGTATGCAACCCGGTGTAGTGCAACGGAAGTTTTTCCGCTTCCTGCCGCACCCTGCACCATAATCAGCTCCATATCCGTATTTCTTATGATTATGTCCTGTTCCTTCTGAATTGTTTCAATAATAGTTTTCATTTTAGAGGAAGCGTTTTGAGAGAGCATCTTCCTTAAAAATTCATCCATAATTTGAATATCCGCATCAAAAAAATATTCTAAATTCCCTTTTGAAATTTCATATTGCCGTTTCAAATTAACCTCTCCTGTTATTCTGCCTGCTGGAGCGTCATAAAAAGCATTCCCTATTCCAAAGCGATAAAATATGCTTGCTATGGGCGACCTCCAATCATAGATATACATGTCATGAGTTTTTTCATCAACAAGCGAATTGCTTCCGATATAAATTTTTTCAAATTCATCTTCATCATCAAATTTAAAATTAATACGTGCAAAATACGGCGAGTTAAGCATTTTTTCCAAAGATAATATTTTGTTTGCTTCTCTTTCTATCTCGGATATATTATTTGACAAAGGAGATGCATATTGGTTCAATTCCACAAGAGCATGAAAATTTTCCATTGACCATAGATTCGATGATATGCGTCGGCTATTCTCTTCCATCATCTCCTTTTTAGATGAAATTACCGATATTTTTTTTTCATCATTGCTCAACCTTAAATCGGACAGCTGTTCCTTTATTATTTCAATAATATACCTAAGATGTTCTTTTTCAAAATCTGATTCAATATGTTTATTTCCCAATTTAAAACCCCCTCAGATTATAGTGCATAGCCTGCATTCTTATATAATACCCACAAATGATTTTAATTAAAAGACTTTAAATATAAATTTTTTTGTGTTATAATATATATAGAAAAAGGAATTTAGAAAGAGTTCTCTCTTATTACAGCTGTCTGCATTTTGTAGGCAGCTTTTTTAAAAAACTTTGTAACGAAATCATATTTCATTGGTTAGTAAGGTGAAAGGAGAATTTGAATTTGGAATTTGAACAAGTATATAAATTATATTTCAAAGATGTATATACGTTCCTGTATGGTTTATCACAAAATAAAGCCGTTGCCGAAGATATTACACAAGACACGTTTTTAAAGGCAATAAATAACATTCATACATTTGACGGACGAAAAGATATTAAAGCATGGCTTTTTACCATAGCAAGAAACACATATTATACAGAGTATAATCGCCAAAAGATTTTCTCGCCTTACAATCTTGAGGACAATGTGGATGATAAAACTAATGTTTTGGATAATTTAATATTAAAAGAACAATCTATTTTGATATTAAAAATTTTGCACAATATGATTGAACCATATAAAGAAGTTTTTATGTTAAGATTTTTCGGCGGCCTATCTTATAACAACATCGGCTTAATTTTTACCAAGACTGAAAGTTGGGCTCGGGTCACTTATTACCGGGCTAAAAAACAAATATTGGAACAAATGGAGGGCAATAATAGTGAATAAAATAAACTGTAACATTATAAAGGATATTTTGCCTTTATATGCTGATAACATTGTCAGCGAAGATACAAAAAAACTTGTTGAAGAACATCTGCTTAATTGTAATGACTGTAAAAAGGAGCTTGCATTATTAAAAACCGATTTAGAAGCACCTGCAGTTGTTATAACTGAAAAAGATGACATAGCATTTCTGAAGAAAATAGGTTTAGATATAAAGAAAAAACGAGTATTTACTGCAATTCTCTCTGCAACCATTTCAGCCATCGTTGTAATATTATCATTTGCATATCTAACAGCACCTGAATATATACCCTATACATATGATATTATTACTGCAGATGAGAATAATGGCATTGTAACACTTTCTTTTTCAGGAGAATATGAACTAACACAAATGGAGCAGGGAATATATGATATTAGTATTTATAATACAGCATGGAATGAAATTATTGGCACTGCAAAATCCCAAACAATTACAGTAAACCCGAATAATGAAGAAGTGAACACGATTTATTATGTGTCTAACG
>ENA-UOOK01003551-UOOK01003551.1-fermentation-metagenome-genome-assembly--contig:-NODE-3551-length-17602-cov-4.455861_pt1 | contig 17602 bp, 9 predicted proteins | sample MGYA00245777_ERZ724023 | MGnify/ENA primary metagenome ERZ724023 (study PRJEB28704, sample SAMN03018312) | fermentation metagenome | biome: anthropogenic terrestrial biome; feature: soil; material...
CGCGTGATTTCTTATTTTACAAAATATTTATGCTATTTTACAAAAAATATATGAAAAAACGCCTAATAAAGATTGACTTTAATCTTTATTATGACTATAATCAATCACATAGTGAGTATCTTGAGTACAATTAACAGAAACACCGTCGGCTTGTACCGGGTATGGAAAACAGCAAAGCCTGTTAAAAATAAGTAAAAAGAATATGAGTTGGAAAATAGAATGCGGTCATAAATAATCTGAAAGGCATTCGCGTATAAGTTCTACATCACAATGTCATCGAACAGTTTATGGCAGCATTTCTATATATTATTTTAAAGGGGAAGAAAACATGAAAATCAGCATTTATAAGCGCATTGCCGCTTTATTGACGGCAACAGTATTGTGTGCTGCATCAGTGGGATGTAATTCAGGCAGCTCGTCTCAATCCAGCGGGCAGAACTCTTCCATGACGGAGGCGGAAGCCGATTGGGAAACCGCGCGGACCACTCCCTATGGTAAATATCCGGAACTGATTACCTACACAGCCAGCAGCACGGCGGGAAACTACGACGCTTTGGCAGGCACCAAGTATGCAGACGATAATAACGAGGACAATGTTCGCACCCGGTATACCAAAGAAATGCTGAACGTTCAAAACGACAACGAATGGGAGGCTTCCAACGACGATGACTATAACCGCAAGGTTGCTTTGGCCATTGCTTCCAGGGATATTCCGGACATCATGGTCGTTTACGACTATGCCACCCTGGTGCAGCTGTATGAAAACGACCTGATTGAGGATTTAACCGAAGCCTACGAAAACTGTGCCGACGACAGGATCAAGGAAATATATGATTCCTATGGCGGAAGGGCTCTGGAACGCGCAACCATTGATGGAAAATTAATGGCCCTGCCTCAGGTCAATATCGCCACCGGACCGGAAATGCTGTGGCTGCGGCAGGACTGGATGGAGGAGTTGGGGCTGGAAGGGCCCAAAACGATGGAGGACGTAGAAAATATACTGCAGCAATTTATGGAAAAGGATCCCGGCGGAAACGGAGCCGGCAAAACAATCGGCCTGGTTGTTGACACAAGTTTTGTAGGTTCTTTCAGTTCCCTTTATAAGCTGAACATAATTTTCACTCACTATAACGCATTTCCCCAGCAATGGATGTCCGATGACAGTGGAAACGTATATTACGGTTCTGTGCAGTCGGAAGCAAAACAGGCGCTTTCCAAGCTTTCCGAATGGTACAGCAAAGGATTTATTGACCAGCAGATGGCGGTAAGAACCTCAGACGACCGCAACGCATTAATCAGCAGCAACCTTTGCGGCGCTTTCTTTGGCGCGTGGTGGGGCGGACAGCAGGGCATGGATGCCTATGAGCTGTATAATGCCGAATGGCAGCCCTATCTGGTACCACAGGATGAAAACGGAACCGTAACACTTTACACCGGTGATCCCTGCAATAAATACCGGGTAGTAAGAAACGGCTTCGAATATCCGGAGATCGCCGCCAAAACTCTGAATATTGACATGTCTTATACCCGCTATACCGATAAAAGCAACGTCTACAGCGAATATCAGGACATCGGAAATCCATCGGTAGGAATTACTGTTCCTTCCTATATCAACGTGGATTATTACGACGCTATTTACCGGTCTTATGATCATATTCAGGAGGCCATGGCCGGGAAAGAGCCGGAGGACATTATTTCCTGGGAAAAAACACTGGCTGCCGCCCTGCAATCCGATTATTATGACGTGCTTGCCGCCGGAGAAAAGCCTACCCGCGACGTATACAACAACTACTTAAAACGGGTGGTATCCTTAAAGCTGCTTACCGACAACAAAGCCAAAATCAAGGAAGTCAACCCAGTTTATTTCGGCCAGACGGAATCCATGAAATTAAAATGGGCCAACCTGCTGACCATGGAAAATGAAGCGTATCTGAAAATCCTGACCGGTGAAAAACCAATCGATTATTTCGATACATTCGTATCCGAGTGGGAAAAAGCCGGCGGCACCGAAATCACTAAGGAAGTAGCGAAAGAAACGGGACTTTCCGCCAAATAACAGCCATATAAAGATTCGGGAAACTTGTTTAAGCAGATATGGTAATGCCCGCAAAACCGCTTCTATGCTGTTCCGGCGCTGCAGGCATTACCGTTCTGTACTATTTTCAACTGCCAAGGAGATGCGCTATGGTTACCCTCAAGCAAACGGCCAAAAAGCTCTTTACAGGAAAAATGGCCTACCACTGGATGCTGCTTCCCGGAATGCTGTTTCTCCTGCTGTTCCATTATATTCCGATGGCGGGCATTCTTATGGCTTTTCAGAATTATGTCCCGGCAAAAGGAATCCTGCATTCCTCCTGGGTCGGTCTTTCCAATTTTGAATATATGGTTTCTCTGAATAACAGCCGGCAAATTTTTATCAACACCCTGGTGATTGCAATCTCCAAAATACTGCTCAACATTTTGGTTCCGGTTCTTTTCGCCATTTTATTAAATGAAATCAGAAAAAGGACATTTAAGAAAACCGTGCAGACGATCGTCTATCTTCCTCATTTTCTTTCCTGGGCCGTTTTAGCGACCGTCGTGACCAATATGTTTTCTCTGGAAGGACCGGTTAATGCACTCGCTTCCTTTCTGGGCTTTGATCCGGTTCTTTTTTTAGCCAGCAATATCTGGTTTCGACCGGTTATGATCCTGACGGACTGCTGGAAGGAATTTGGTTACAGCTCCATCATCTACCTTGCCGCTCTAACTTCCATCGATCCGGGGCTGTACGAGGCCTCTGCCATAGACGGTGCCGGAAGATTCAAGCAGACACTGTATATTACGCTGCCTTCCCTGCTTCCCACCATTTTTCTTATGCTGGTTCTGGGCATGGGGAACATCTTAAACGCCGGCTTCGATCAGATCTTTAATATGTAATCCGCTGGTATATGAAACAGGAGATATCATCGACACCTATGTTTACCGGGTAGGCATTATACAGATGCAGTACAGCTTTGGAACAGCAGTAGGACTGATGAAATCCGTCATTGCATTTGCGCTGATTTTTATTTCCAACAAACTGTCCGCCAAATATATGCACAGAGCTGTATTTTAACGGAGGAACCTGAAATGATTACATCTAAAACCATTGGCAGCAAAGCGGCAAGCACCCTGATTTATCTGATTGTCACTGTTATGGCCCTTTCCTGCCTTTTGCCTTTGATCAATATGGTGGCGATTTCCTTCAGCGACAATGCCGCGGCATCTGCCAATCTGGTCGGTTTGGTTCCTGTCAATTTTACACTGGTTTCCTATAACAAGCTGGTGGGAGAGTCTCAGTTTATCCGTTCCTTTATAATATCGGTTATTCGGGTTGTCCTTGGAACTTCAATCAATATCCTTCTGATCCTTACTATGGCTTATCCTCTTTCCAAAACCAGACAGGAATTCAAAAGCCACGACATTTATATGAACCTGCTGATTTTTGCCATGCTGTTTTCAGGGGGGATGATTCCCCTGTATCTGACAGTAAAAAACCTGAGGCTTTCGGATTCCATATGGGCGCTGATCCTACCGGGAGCGGTTCCCATTTTCAGTGTTATCCTTCTGATGAATTTTTTCAGGGGAGTACCCAAATCCCTGGAGGAAGCTGCACTGATAGACGGTGCAGGCGTATGGACCGTCCTATTCAGGATTTTTGTCCCGGTTTCCCTCCCGGCTATCGCCACCGTTACGCTGTTTGCGGTAGTGGGACACTGGAACGACTATTTAAGCGCGCTAATTTACATCAAAAACGCGGAGGACTATCCCCTGATGACCTATATCCAGCAGCTCTCCACTGCCATTGATATTTCAACGGAAACCGATCCGGAAAAAATCGAGGAATATCTCAAAATTTCCAGCAGAACCTTAAATGCTGCAAAAATCGTAGTGGCTACCGTCCCTATTCTGTGCATTTATCCGTTTTTACAGAAATATTTTGTCAGCGGCATTGTCATTGGCTCTGTTAAGGAATAAAACCTGTAGACAATCTATTTTAAAATATAAATAAAGGGGTTTTTGTTGTTATGCGATTTTTAGGTACCGGAGCGGGAGAAATGTATCCGAATCCCTATTGTGACTGCAATGTCTGCGAACGGGTAAGAAAAACAGGAGCTCGTCCCCGGCTTCGCTCGGCATTTATGATGGATGAAAACAATATGATTGATTTTGGTTTGGATATTCTTGCGGCAAGCGCAGTTTATAACGCGCCGCTGTCCAAAGTGGACCATGTGTTTATCACACATACCCATGACGACCATTTCAGTTTGGATAATATCGGTGCTATGTCCATGGCCGATAAGCGCCAGGGGCATTACCCTATTTCTTTTTATTTATCCGAAGGAGCTTATTCCTCGGTTATGAAAACAATTGATGCTCTCCGCCCGCTGCACGGAGGCCGGCATACGATTGACGGACTGATTTCCATGGGGAGGCTGAAATTTATCCCCATAAGACCCTATACCTCTTTTCTGGCAGGAGAAACGGAGGTTTTCACGGTAGAATCCAATCACCGGGTCAGCAATGAAGAATTGGCTGTCAATTATCTTTTTAACAGAGGGCAAAAAGGCAAGTTTCTTTATGCCACAGACACCGGACTTTACAGCCAAAAAAATATTGACATCCTGCGGGGGGCAGGCGCCGATTATCTGATTATGGAGGGAACATTCGGCTCCCTGCCGCAGTCCAGAGACAGCACACATCTGAATGCAGAGCATTTTGTGGAACAGGTGGACAAATTCGGGCAAGCCGGCATTATCAAGCCGGACGCAAAAATCTACGTTACCCACATTAATCAGTGCAACACCTTCAGCCACGAGGAATATCAATATTACTTACACCGGAACTCCAGCTACAACATTACGGTAGGTTACGACGGCATGGTTATAGAATAAAACGCAAAATGCAAGATTTCCTATCGGCAGATAAGAGTTTCGGCTATCAACAGAGCAATCCGGCTATTTACCTGTAGTAATTTCATCAGGACAGGAGGACTTTTATATGGCAAAACAAACGGATCACGCCTTGAATCAGGCCCTGATTTATGAAATCAATCCTTACAGTTTCTCTGACCAGCATGGTTTCCGGGGCATTGCCGATGACCTGCCGCGGCTGAAAAAGCTTGGAGTGGATATTGTGTGGCTGATGCCGATTCATCCAAGAAACAGGCTGGATTTGGCTTCCGGGCTTTACGCTTCCGCATACTCCGTTCGGGATTACCGCGCCATTAACCCCGACTACGGAACGGAAGAGGATTTCGATGAAATGGTCGGCACCATCCACCGGCACGGTATGAAAATGATGATGGATATTGTCTATAACCATACCGCAAGAGATTCCGTTTTGGCGCAGACACATCCGGAATGGTTTTATCACGACAAAGAAGGGAAGCCAAGCCCCCGGGTCTGGAAGGACTGCTGTGACCTGGACTATTCTCATAAGGAGCTTTGGGATTATCAGATCGAGACACTGCTTTACTGGACTAAAAGGGGAGTAGACGGATTCCGGTGTGATGTGGGCCCGATGGTGTCGGTCGATTTCTGGCTGGCTGTCAGAAAGGCAGTAGACGCAGTAGACCCGGATCACATCTGGCTGTGCGAATCTTCCGATCATGAATTTATACGAAATAACCGGAGCAGGGGCTGGCACTGCGCTTCCGACTCCGAAATGTATGAAGCGTTCGATATGACCTATGACTATGACGTGCTTTTCGAATATGTGGAGGCTACCCGGGGAAGGGCTCCTATTGCCGGTTACATTGACGGACTGATACGGCAGCAGAGCACCTACCCGGAGAATTACATCAAACTGCATTTCTTGGAAAACCACGACCAGCTGCCGGCGGCTTCTTTCATCCGCTTAAAGGAACAGCTGATGCAGTGGACAGCCTTCTGCTATTTTCTGAAGGGTGCTATGCTTCTTTATAACGGGCAGGAATTCATGAACACCTGGAGACTTTGGGAACAGAATGGAGAGTACCGCACCATGCTCCGGAAGGATGATCCCGATTTTACAAAGCTGCTGCTGAATCTTTCCGCCATTAAAAAGATGCCGATTATAAAAGACGGCATTTTCCGTCTAGACCATATCAAGCAGGATTCTGTCGTGACCATCCGGTATAACGGACAAAACGGCGGCCAGCTGATGGGAATTTTCAATCTGCGGCTTCTGCCCGGCGAAGCAGAGGCAGAAACAGAGGAGGGAGAATATCAGAATCTTTTATCCGGTCAATTCGTTACTGTTAAAAACGGGAAAATTATATTGCCGGTTGAACCCATCATTATTTATAAACAGTAAGGCTTTTATTTTATCATTCTATTCAGGAAAGACAGGAGAGATGAAAATGCCGGGACCTCTTTCTCACACTCTCTTTGGAAGGGAAGCATACCGTCAACTGGAGGATGTCGATATCAGGCGCCTGCTTCAAGAGCACTGGACAGCTTATTTATGGGGTCTGCAAGGCCCTGACTTGTATTATTATCCTGCCAGAATAAAAAAGGGTTACAAGCTAAACCGGCTGGGCCTTTTTATGCATTTATACAATACGGCCGGCATGCTTACTGCTATGGGCGATTATCTGGCCAGCATCAAAAATACAGAAGAATATGACGGGCTTCTCTCCTATTGCATGGGTTTTCTCTGTCATTACTGCAGTGATAAAGCGATTCACAGCTATGTTTTTCCAAAAGAGAAAATAATCAGACAACAGCGGCCGGATTATAATGAGGTAAAAGAAGGAGGCCTGCACGGCCGGATAGAATCTGGGATTGAGTGGCTTTTTTATCAGTGCAGGCGGTCGCCAAACGAAACAATGGAGACAATTATGCAAGACTATTCCATTACCCCGCCGATGATGGATTCCATTGAAAAAATGTATGTCTATATTGCGGACACCGTTTATCACATCAATGCAAAAGCAGAACCGTTTTCACTTTCTTTTGAAGCTGCATTCCAGTGCTTTGGACGGCATGTAACGGAGGTCGACGTTTTTCTGGAGGATCAGCTGAACCTGAACAGGGCTCCATGGGAAGTGTTCGACAGCCCGGGCGTTTTTCTGAATAAAAGTGTTTTTGAACTATATGACATTGCCCGCGAGGAAGCGCTGGACCTGATAAAACAGCTGCATGACACCCAAAAGCAGGGCGTACGATTTTCCCCTGCAACAACCCGGAACTTCAGCTACTGGAAGTTTAACAATCCTGGCTGGATAAAAGAATATTACCATCTGTAAAAAACAAAACAAGCTTTTTTATAAATCCACCACAGGGGTTTCGGTTTATAAAAAGGCTTGTTTTACTCTTTCAGCTTTTCTTTAGGAAAACAGAGAAAACCTAAACCAGATCAATTCCCACGCCAGCCTTCTGAAAGGGATACAACTGCGTTTCCGGCAAAGCCTGGTCCGTTATTATTCGGCTGATATTGCGAATATCCGTGACAAACGCCTTGCTGATGGTTCCAAATTTCGTATGATCGGCAACCAAAACGGTGCTGGACGAGTTTTCCATCATTTTCTTTTTAATATTGGCGGCGGGAATATAAGGGTCGGTAATCCCGTAATTTAAATCAATACTGGTTGCTCCCATGAAAAACAGATTCGCCCTGAAATGGGAAATGGCCATTTCTGCCATCGTTCCCACAATGCTGGCCTCCCCGCCCTCACCGATATTGCCTCCGCATACAAAAACCGAATTTCCTCTTTTATTTGAATAAAGAAGATAAGCGATATGGATGCTGTTGGTAATAACAAAAACATTTCTCACATCAAGAAGCAGCTTGGCAATTTCATTATTTGTGGTTCCGGAATCGATGAATATAGTCATTCCCGGTTCAACGTAAGTTATCGCCTGTTTGGCAATTTTTTTCTTTTCTTCAATCAGCCTGTCCAGAGGATCTTTAAAATCCTGAACGCTGGTCTGCATAAGGATCGCGCCTCCGCTGACCCTCTTCAGCATTGCCTTTTGCTCCAGCATCGTAAGATCCCGGCGTATGGTAGCCGGCGATACATTTAAAAGGGAACATAAGTCACTTACATTCAAATATCCGTTGGTTTTCAATAATTGTATAATACGATCATATCTATTCATTGTATTTTCACCATACATAGCATTATAGAGAATATTATAGCATATACGCTTTCAATATTAAAGAGCGTAATAAGATTTACAGGAAAAAATATGTAGAAGAACAAACATTTTTCTTTTACTAAAAAAATCACTGGGCAGACTGCCCGGTGATTTTGGTATCATTATAAAAATTGACTATTAAAAGCTATGTCTGATAAAGTCTTTTTTCTTCAAAATTCTGAAAATTTTGTATTTATTTATAATCAAGTTTTATGAATCGTAGAATAACGCAAAAAACGCGATAGAATATGCAACTCTATCAAAAAAAGAGACCCTATAATTAAAGCTGTAAGATTAAACAAAAAAATAACATGCCGTCCTTAATTTATAGTCTTAATGTAGGGTAATGAGTTGCTGTGCAGCTTATTAATATTTAAAAAACAAAAAAGGAGAAGAGAAAAATGAAGAAAAGCTACTGGTCAAAAGCACTGTCTGTTCTTTTAAGCCTGGCAATGCTGATCACCGTATTGCCGCCAACAGCCTCCTTTGCTTTGGAAGATCCTTTCGAATCGGAATATCCGCAACTTATCCAAAATTCCGGATTTGAAGATGGAAGCATAGGCTCTCTGCCTGATCACTGGAGTATATTGGAAGGCTCGGATACGGAGAACGGAACGGCTGCAGCCAGCCAGGACGCCGGATATGTGGGTTCCGGAAGCAGCTCCCTGAAAATCACCTACAGCGGCGCGTCCACTTTTGCGGTTATCAGCGATCCCGTTGCGGTTGAGGCCGGCGAATCCTACCGGCTGAACCTGCACAGCAAAAAGCTCTCCGCCGACAAGGAGAATTTTCAGGCATATGTGTGTTTTTATGACGAATCCGGCGCAGAAATAGCGGTTTCGCCCGCTCTTACCGCCGGAGGAGACGGTTGGAAATACATCACCACCAATTCCAGCATACCCGCGGTCACCGCGCCGGATGACGCCGTGTCCGCACGATATGTCATTTCCGTCGGCACACAGGATGAATCCACCACCCTTATTTATTATTTCGACAAGGCGGCGCTGTACCATCTGGACAGCTCTGTTGCCTCGGTGCCCAACGCAGGCTTTGAGGACGGGATAGACCCGGACACCGGATATCCCGCTTACTACGACTCCTGGGAATGGTCCGACGCCGGCATGGGGACCGTGGAGCTTTCTTCCGAAAAGACTTACAGGGGTTCTTACAGCGTCAAGCTGTCCTCCATAAACGGCTCGGGAACCGTCAGCATCCGCACGGCTCTGGTGTCGGCACAGCCCGGCACCAGCTACGACTTCAGCGCGTACCTCTATGTGGAAAAGGGAAACAAGCCCACCATGAGGCTGATTGCCTTTGACCAAAACGGGGCGCAGCTTCTCGCCAAGGATATTGCCTCCACCCAGTCGCAGCAATGGGAAAAAGTGAGCGCGACATGGGAAACCCCCGTCAATACCGCCTATGTTTCCATTATGTTCTTCCAATCCCTCAACGCTGCTTCCAATTCCAACATCGCCTATCTTGATAACTTTTCGGTAAAGGCGACTGCAGAGGAAGATCCGACCCAGCCGTATGTTTCAAACTATCTGCAGCTGATCCAGAACTCCAGCTTTGAAAACGGGACCGTCGGTTCCTTACCTGATCACTGGAGCATCCTGGAAGGCTCGGATGAGGCGAACGGCTCGGCGGCTGTCAGCCAGGATGCAGGCTATGTCCGGCTGGGAGACAAATCGCTGAAGCTGTCGTACACCGGCAGTTCCGTATTCGGCATCATCAGCGATCCGGTTGCCGTGGAAGCCGGAGAAACTTACCGCCTGAACGTACACAGCAAAAAATTAGGAACCGATTCCTCGAAGTACTGCGCCTACCTTAATTACTATGATGAGGACGGATTGTTCATAAGCAGCTCGCCCATTTACAGTAACAACGAAAGCGGCGACTGGAAATATGTGACCACCAATACCTCCTCCATTACCGCAGCCACCGCGCCGGCAGGTGCCGTTTCAGCCCGTTACGTGCTTTCTTTGGGACAGGAGGGGACCTCCACCAGCGCTACCTTCTATCTGGAAACCGCGACCATGACCCACTTGGACGACGCCGTGACCGCCGTTCCCAATGCCGGTTTTGAGAACGGAACAGACAGCAATACCCTGTATCCCGCCTACTACGACGTTTGGGAATGGACCGATAACAGCAAGGGGACCCAGACATTAACCGCAGAAAAAGCCTATGAGGGCTCTTACAGCCTGAAGCTTGTCAGTGACAATTCCACCGGCGGGCAGAACAGCATCCGCAGCGCCCTGGTTGCCGCTCAGGCCAATACCAGCTATAACTTTACGGCCTATATCTTCACCCAGTCGGGAAGTCAGCCCGTGGTAAGAGCGTTTGCATTTGACCAAAACGGGGCGCAATTGGGTTTTAAGGATCTGACGGTCGGCCAGACTTCCGTGTGGGAAAAGGCGAAGCTGACCTGGACCACTCCCGCCAACACTGCCTATGTTTCCCTGATGGTTTATCAAAACCGCACGCAGGCCTCCAATATCGCCTATGTGGATAATCTCTCCATAAAAAAGACCAGCGAGGATATCGAAGACATCATGAACGCTTCCCTGGTGAACTCCGGCTTTGAGGATGGGACGCAGCTAAGCGGACTGCCCAAAAGCTGGATGATCTGGCCGGGCAACGCCCAGGGGAAAATCAGTATCGACACCGTGACGGTACATACCGGAAGCGGCTATAATGGCACCCATTCCGTCAAGCTGGTGGATGACAGTACGAGCGATACCGCCGGAATCGGCAGCGAGCCCGTGCAGGTGGTTGCCGGAAAGCTCTATCGCGCCACCGCCTGGATCTATAATGAATCGGGCGCCGGCGTGGCGCTGTACATGAATTTTTACAAGACGAAAGCGGACGCCATTGCAAACAGCGGCCGTTTAACTCCAGTTCTTAATTATACCTGCACCGCTATGGGGCAGTGGACGCTGGTAACGGTGGAGGGGACGGCTCCAGCAGGCGCTACCTGCGCGACCGTCGGCTTCTATCAGGGGCAAGCCTCCGAAGCGGTAAGCTATCTGGACGACGTTGCCTTCCTTCAGGTTCCGGATACCGTGTACCCCGATTCGCTGCAAAATCCCAACTTTGAGGACGGGGTATCGGGAAGCAACATCAGCAACTGGACCAAATATGATAATTCCAATATTGAGCTTTCGGACGAAATCGTATATGAAGGCGATTATTCCGTAAAGATGACGGCTCAGGCCATGCAGGGATGCGGTGTCCGCAGCGACCAGGTGGCCGTAATACCCGGTGTTACTTATCAGGCAACAGGCATGATTTACAATAAAATAGGCACCAGCGAAATCTACCTGGAATTTTGGAACAAGTCCGGCAGAATTTCCGTAGAAATCGCGGGCTCCTCCCGTACCGGGCAATGGCAGGAGGTGAAAGCTGTCGGCACGGCTCCTGCCGGCGCTACCTATGCGACGATCCTGGTTTACCAGAACTCCGGTGTAAGCGGTATTGTTTATGCCGATCAGATGTCCTTTGGAACCTACACCCCGGTCAGCGAACCGGTCGATCATTACACGGCACTTTCAGAAGGCCATCCCCGCGTGTTTTTTGCCGGTCTTGCAGACATTCGCGCGAAAGCCAACGATACAACCACCAATGCGCTGGATGAGTCCGGCAAAAAGTTAGCCGATAAGATTCTTGCTTCGGCCGACGCTTATTTGGCGGAAACCAGCTTTACCCACACCGCTACCGCTTACGGGTCTTCTCAGAGCATTGTCGTTCAGATTCCGCCTGTAACGCAGGTGGTTTCTCCCGCACAGCCCTCGGGATACAGCAACTATCCCTTCTGGACCGCGATCTGCCGCGGACTGGAGGATCGCATGGAGATCCTTTCCATGGCCTACTCCATTACAGGAGAGGAAAGCTATGCGCGCAAAGCGGTGGATATCGCGGTTGCTCTGGCCGGCTGGAACGCCTGGCACGACCCGGAGGATAAAGCAGACCCCACCAGCCTGGACACCGCTCATACGGTTTTAGGCGTAGCGGCGGTATATGATCTCTGCTATGATTACATGACTCCGACAGAGAGGCAAACGATTCAGACCGCGCTGATTAATCTGGGACTGGAACCTCTTTATGCAGACGCAAAGGAAAAGGTGGACCATAATATCCAGGCGCTGCGCACATCGGCGCTGACTACCGGAGCCTTAGCGCTGATGAACGACGTAAGCAGCGATCTGACGGATAAATATCTGACCCGCGCCGTTGAATACTTTCAGTGGTATCTGGAGGAAAGAGCGGAATCGGGAAATCAGGAGGGCTTCGGTTATACCTCTTATGCGCTGGAAAACATGGTCGATGCTTTTGACCAGCTTGCCCGTGTAACGGGATATGACGACTTGATTCAAAACGATTTCCTCAATAATACCCTGGTGAACTGGATCGTCAGCTTTTCCGCACCGGGCTCTTATGATCTGGCGAAAGTGTCCGATTTTGACGGCGGTACGGGCTTTTATCAGACGCTTTATGTTCTTGCCAATAACGGCAACGGACTGGCCGGCTGGTATTTAGCCAACGCCAAACCCGGCAGTACTGTACTGCTGATGAAACAATTTCTTTACTCCAACGATAACTTCCCCATTACCGAACCGTGCGAGGCGATTTCCAATTCTGGTATAATTGATGAAGTCGGCTGGGGAGCCATGCGGACCGGCTGGGAAGCCGGCGACACGCTTTTGGGACTCGTCAGCAACAATACCGGATTGGGACATAACCATTATGACCAGAACAGCTTTTTAATTGCCACCAACGGCACCTGGATTGCCGATGACCCCGGATATTCCACCTTTGACAACAACCAGGTTGCTCTGAAGGAATTTAACGGCCAGGTGGGGCACAACACGATTCTGGTGGACTGGGTAAAAAACAGCGCCCAAGGCGCTCAGGTCTACAAAGGCGGCGGAAGCCTTGCCGCCAATATTCTGACATCATCCTACTCTTATATCATTGGCAGTGCGCCGGATTCATACGGCGGCAATGTTTTAGACAAGTTTGACCGTCATGCCATTATGATTAATCATGGCAGCCACCCCTATTTTGTACTGTTTGATGACCTCAGCTCCACTCAGGCAAGGACTTACACATGGAGTCTGTATACGGGCGGAGAATGGGAAAAGCTGACGGTAGACGGAAGTCCCGTTTCCGGCGTTACCTCTTCCCAGACAGGCAATTCCATCAAGGTAAGCAAAAACAATACCAGCCTGTATGCACAGTTTATCGGCAATACTCCGCTTACCGTTGATACGGATATGTATAAATCCGCGGAAGGGCCCTATATCCATGTTTCCAACGAGGAAAAGGCATCCGATTATAACTTCCTGACAATTTTGAACACTTACTCCGACGGATATCAGATTCCCGCTACGTTCTTCCAGTCTACGGCGCAGATCAGCGACGGCTGCTCGGCTGTTTTGACCGACGGCATCGCTTTGTTCCGCGGTGAAACCGGCGTAGGATCAAAGGTCACTTACACCTTCAACGTAATTGAGGACGGAGTATATGACCTTACTATCATTAGTCCTAAATCCCCTGCCTATGGTATCTATCAGGCTTCTGTTGACGGAACCGATGCAGGAGCCGCCTATGATGGTTACAATTCGGCGGTTACTTATGGCAACGAGCACAGTCTGGGGGGAATGCCTTTAACAGCAGGAAGCCATACTCTCACCCTGACCTGTGAAGGTAAAAACGATCTCTCCTCCAAAACGCTGATCGGCGTTACCGCTATCCAGCTTAAAAATACGGCGGCCGACGGTATTGACGCCCCGATGAATGTGTCTGAGACCATTGATACCGCCAATGCTTTGGGAGCTAAGATCCCTTATACAGCGGATGCTTACGATCTGATTCTGTTCAACAGAACCGACTCGGCTATTTCGGAATCTAATGTCAATACCGACGCTGCCCAGGTTTCCCTTGTCGGAGTAAAGGCAGACGGTTCTATGGAAGGAATCGGCATGAATAATGGCACCAGCCTCGTTTACAACGGCAATACGCTGCTTACTTCCACTGCTCCCGTACGGTTATACGCGGACTATAACATCAGGAAGCTTACAGTTGAGTCGGATACGAGCGCCACAATTACGATTCGTGTAAACGGCGCCATGGTAACCAGGAATGTTGCAGCCGGCAGCAGCGAAATCAGCCTGCCCGCAGCCGTAACTCCGCCCAGCAGTCAGGACCCATCCGATTCGGACGAATCGTCCGAGGGAACCACCGTGAAGGCAACCGACAGCTCCACCAGAGTATCTGTGAAAGGAGAGCCGGGCGTCCTTCCCGCCGATACAACCATGACTGCTTTCAGAATCACCGAAGGCGATGTTTATAATTCCGTTCTGAAGTCTTTGGGCGACAGCGTGCAGCAACTGGTGCTGTTTGATATTTCCCTGTTTGCAAAGGGAAAAGAAATACAGCCAAACGGCAAGGTAACGGTTACGATTCCGATACCAGGCGGCCTGGATCAAAACAGGATTGCGCTGTATCATATTCTGGACGACGGAACCGCTGAGAAGGTAAACTTCACCATCAGCAAAGGGAAGATCATATTTACTACCGACCGTTTCAGCAAATATGCCGTTGCAGAAACAAAGGAAAATACGTCCTCTTCCGGCACGGAAAACAGTTCTCAGAATTCTTCCTCCAATGCTTCCTCCGCGCCGGGTTCTGAAATCCCCAATACAGGAAATCCCGCCGGGACTCCCGTTATTCTCGTTCTGATTTTGTCCGGAGCCGTTGCAGCGGAGCAGCTTATCCGAAAAAACAGAAGGAATACAAAGACAGCAGATTAGAATTTTAGCGGAAAAAGAAAACATTTTAATTTAAAGATGAAATCACAAAGTAAAAGGCTGCTACCTTAAAATGGTAGCAGCCTTTTACTTTGTACCTGACTTTTTTATAGCACTGAAAAATTCTTAAGCTGTTTTGAACGGCTTATCATTGTTTTAATTTTTAATGTTTTGCTTGAAGTTTGAAATGACCATCAGAACAAAACCAGTTACAAAAAACAGCAGCATTGGCAACATGGCCTTGCCAGCGTTGCTGCCGCCGGTCTCCGGGATCTGTTCGATCTGGCTACCCGGTTTCTCGGACGATGCTTCAGATCCCGCAGAAAGAGAAACATAAGAAACCGCATAAGTTGAGAAGTGCGTAGTTTCAAAAGTAACTGTTTTTTTGTCCGCATCATACTTGGCATTTTCTACCTTTTGCAGTGTCCCATCGGAACCAATATACCATACTGTAATGCCGTCGGCAGATTCGCCCTCTTTTAAGGTATAGGGGATGGTTACGGCCGCCTTTCCGGCGCCAAAGCTGCTGACAGCGGTAGTGCCCGCCAGAATGGAAAATTCAAACACCTCTGCGTCTCCAATGCTGTCCCTGACATCTTGGGGTAAAGACGTTATATCGATTTTTCCGGCAACAATCCTTACGCTTTCCTCCGATACCTGACCGGCTATTGCGCTTAATGCGTCGGCATCAAAGGCGATAGAAGCAATGCCGGAGGAAACGACCATCTCGGAAACGCCGCTTTTCACGATTTTTTCAAGAGACGCCACAGGAACAGAAGCCTGAGCCTGCCGGGTGTGATTGGTAGATGGCACCTGGATTTCTACCACAGCCCTGGTCTTACTGTTTTCGGCAGCGGTAAGGGCCTGTGCAATCGCCTTATTGAGATCTGACTTTCTGACGACTGCCTTATTGGATGTATCGGAACCGTAATTATCCGGTTTTATCGTATACTTCGTCGTATCGCCTTCTGTCACGGGAACCGTTGTGTCTTTCTCTTCTTCGGCAGCATCCTCATTGTCTTTACTGTCATCGGTTTGTTGTTGCGGAGTATAAAGGCTGCCCGAAGCCTCAAATTCATCGACATACAGGAAGGTAGCGGAATATTCACTGCTGTGCGTGAAAACAATTTTAACATACCGAGCGACCGTATTGCCGCCTAAAGGGAGAACATAATGATACCGGGTGCCTCCGCTTGTTTCAATGTTATAGACTTGTGCCTCATATCTGTCCACAGCGCCGGCTTCGGTCCAGTCTGTTCCGTTTTGAGAGGTCCAGAAGGCGACACAGTCGGGCACATTAATGCCCCACGAGGTTTTCTCCAGAATCGTCAGGGAAAGGCCGTCAAGGGAATAAAGACTGCCCAGCTCAAAAACAAACTCATAGGGTGCCGCGGTCAGTCCCAGCTGGTTGCGGTTTAATACCAGATAGTCGGTCGCATAAGAACAGCCCGCTCCGTATGTACCATTGGTCAGCCGGTCGGTGGAAGCAAGGACATTGGTCCAGGCAGTTTGCGCCGTATCGGTTTCCGCAAGGGTTCCCAGATAAGAGATGGAGCTTAGGGCCGCATTGATTTTTTTGCCGGCCGGAAGAGCGGAATAGACGGGATTGCCAGCCTCGGCCGCGGTTCCGGTCGCTTTTACTTCATCCACATACAGCCAGGTGGTGCTGTGGGTAAAGACCGCGCGGACATATCTGGCCGAGATTGCCTCTGAAGGAACCAGCGTATAATCCAGGCGGTAGGAGGCGCTGCCTGTTGCGGTAATAACGGTGGATTCCGCGTTATCCTTCAGGGCAGTGCCTGCCTCCGTCCAGGTTTCTCCATCGTTGGAGGTGTAGAAGGTCACACTTGCCGGAGTATCGATTCCCCAGCCGGTTCTCTGATAAAACGACATGGAAAGGCTGTCTAAATCATACTTGCCCTGTAACGTAGCGGTAACGGAATAGACGACGTTTTTCTGGTCAAAATAATTGGCGTTTAATCTTAAGTAGCCTGCCGCATCATCTGTTCCGTAGGTGTCGTTGGTCAAAACTGCGATATTGGCAATATTTGTTTGGTAGGTTTCCGCATAGGCGGAAAGCAGGGAGCCTTCATAGGTGATGGAAACCGGCTTGCCGGCGGTCACGCTTTCAGTCTCCTCATCCTCCTGACCTTGTCGAACCATCTGTTCTCCCACTTTCTTTTGACAAAGATCAATACTTTTTCAGTCGTTATCTAATACTCGCTCCGCTTTTAATTTTGAACCTGCTCCACAAGATTCTCTAATCACCAGTTCTAAAGGGAAAATTTTCTTCTCCTTTTCGTGCGCTTCTTCTTCTATCTCCCGAATTAATATCTCCACTGCCAGTTCACCCATTTGAAATGAAGGTTGATGAATTGTAGTCAAGGTTGGACGAAACCAGGAAGCTTGTTTAATATCATCAAAACCTACCACCGCCAAATCTCCGGGTACCTCTAGTCCTTCATCAAGGGCAGCCGCAATAGCACCAATAGCCATATCATCATCAGCGGCAAAAGCAGCGGTGGGTGGCTCAGGTAATGATAGCAAACGCTTCATGGCCTGATACGCAATATCACGGTTAAAATAACAACAGACCTGTAGGTCCTCTTCTACCGCCAGACCCACCTCATGAAGGGCTCGGCTATA
>ENA-UOOK01003552-UOOK01003552.1-fermentation-metagenome-genome-assembly--contig:-NODE-3552-length-17596-cov-2.868594_pt1 | contig 17596 bp, 15 predicted proteins | sample MGYA00245777_ERZ724023 | MGnify/ENA primary metagenome ERZ724023 (study PRJEB28704, sample SAMN03018312) | fermentation metagenome | biome: anthropogenic terrestrial biome; feature: soil; material...
GTCAATTGTTGGATATGATGAGGTGGGGAATACGGAGTTTACCGATTTTGTAGAGGTTGTGGATGAGGAGACTGGCGAGGTTGCGAACAAACTTGAAGAAGCGAAAAAGACCCTTGCAACAAAGAAAGTCGAAGAGCCTAAAACTGAAACCGAACCCAAAACTGAACCCAAAACCAAAACCAAAACAGCCGCCACGGCACAAGATTTTTTCTAATGATTGTAAATGTAATAGCAACCGGTAGTAGTGGGAATCTATATGAATTACTTGACAGCAAGGGTAATTCAATAATTCTGGAAGCAGGAATGCCACGGACGACTTTTACTAAATTTCGGGAGGGAGAAATCCCTCCTGAAATGTGCATTATAACGCACGCCCACGGCGATCATTCTTATTACGCAAATAATTATGAAATGATTTGCCCGGTTCACAGGTGGGAACCATACGCTATAAGCGAAAATTTCAAAGCTTTTGGTTATAAAGTCGAACACGGTGGGGTACTTAATTATGCCTATCTTATTAAGCTAATCCAAGATGACCAGTTTCTTTTTTTTGCGACTGATCTGGAGTACGAAGATGAGAGTTTCAAACCTATTTGGGCAGATTTAAAGAGACTGGAAGTCAACAGATTTTTAATCGAGTGCAACTACAATGGCTACCTGTATTCGCTTGCAACTGATGAGCAAAAAATAGGATGTGACAGGCATTTTTCTGATAATGACCTTGTTCGATTCTTGAGAGGGGCGGGAGCAACCGCTCCAAAAGTAATAACGGTACATGGGAGTGATAGATTGAGCGCAGATACATACACACAAAAGTATGTAGGTGCGAAGTTTCCATCTGGCACTATTCGAGTGAGTACAGGCGCAAAAAATGGAGTTAAGAACATATTTAAAATTTAACCTAAAACAAAAAAAAATGAAATTATTTATTGTTAAAAAATCGGTGAAAGAGGGCGTTTCAGAGAGAACCGGGAATGCCTATAAAATCTCAAGTTTGTTTGTAAAATTTGACGAAGAAGAGATTTACGACAAGATTGTAGAACACTTGCAGAGCAAGGGCGCAACCATTGATCAAGTTGAAAAATTCTGCAAGCCTAATGAGTATAACGGAGAAGTGTCTTATGCTTTCGGTTTGAATTGTTCAAACTACACTTTTGATAGAGTTGAACAATTCGGAACCTTGGATGCAAACGTCATTTTCGACAGAAATGATTCAGGCTATATCAACGCAAAAATTCAAGTTAAGGACAGAAAGGAGATGGTTAACAGCTATGAGCCTCCAGCGGATGCGGTCGAGGGTTGGACGGGTGGGGATGAAACAACATCAACATTTGAGAAGCCTTCTGATCAGGTGCGTCCTCCTTTCCTGAGCGAGGAGCCGACAAACGTTCTGCCCTTCTAATAATCAATTGAACATGAAAAACAGAAACAATGGAAAAAGTTAAAAAAATGAGAGGGAAAAAATACATCAGGATAAAACCTGATGTATTTAAGAGCTGGATTCGTGAAATTATGAAAGAAGAGCGGTTCAGATATGCATCTGCACGAGTCGTAGCGGATGAAATCCAAATAAGGCATGGTGGACTTTCCTCTTCTCATCTGGGAAGGATTAGAGCTATGCGCTTGAATATGCAGGACTTTTTGCCACGTGAGGAGCACGAGGAGTGAAAAATGATTTATTTATCTTTGATTAATGTTTGTTTTATAGATAAAGATACTATCTTTATAATCTTATTAAGAATAAAAGTATCACTAATTTAAAAAGACAAATTATGGATTTAATCAAAAGTGAAAAAGGATATGTTCTTTCAGCAAAAGATTTGCACAAAGAACTTGGAATAAGAAAGCATTTTGCAAGCTGGATAAAACAAAGCATTGAACGTGCTTTTTTAGAGGATGGAACAGACTTTATCTCAGAAAAGGGTAAAAGTACTGGAGGCCGCCCGAGCATAGATTACCTATTGACTAAAGATTCAGCAATTCAGATAATTATAATGTCTGGAGGGCAATTTGCTAAAAAGTTAAGGGATAAAGTTGTTGAACTTTACAACCAACACGATACAGGGCTGGCGTTTACTTCAAGTCAGATAGAAGCTTTGATGGATTTGAGTAAAGCAATGACTTTAATTTCAATCCAAAAGAATGTTGAGAAGAAACACTTTGCTATTTATAATGATAAATATTCATGGCACAGGTACAGAGCTGCACTATTAGGATATGACACTAAAGACGTTATAAAAGCTATGCAGCAAGTCAACAAAAAACACAGCACCATGAGGACTTCATTAATCAAATTGGATGCGGTGGAGCTTATAAGGGTGGGAGTTATTGACTTTATGAAAGCCATGGGCAAAAGTGATGAATACGCTACTAATGTAGGCGGCCTGTGCAAGTCTATGGCTTCAAAAATGGAGTTAGGTAATATCATTTGGGATGACACGATAGATAATCCATTAAAGATTAACCAAGCAGAAGTAACAGAACGTCAAACCCTTTATACAGGCGTGCAAAAGATGTTATAAAACACAAAACCAGCAGCAATGAAAAGATATAAGTACGAGCTCCAGAAAGGGAGCAAACACATTCTTTGCCCTATTTGCCAAAAAAAAACATTCAAACCATACGTTCACAGAGGTACGAATAACGCAGTCGACGAATTGAAATATGGAAGGTGCGAGAGGGTTAATTCGTGCGCTTACATTCTTTATCCTGACAACGATGATTCAGAATGGCAGGATTACGAGCCGACAAAACAACCATACGTAGCACCAGTTCCAGACTTCATTAACCCCGATTTGGTCCGCTCAACTTTCAAAAACTTCGATGAAAATATTTTCTTCCAATATCTTAGCAAGACGTTTGACCTGGAGACAGCGAGGTTGCTCCAGAAAAAATACAACATTGGAACGGCAAAATTTGGAGGGACTATTTTCTGGCAGAAAGACAGAGACGGAAAATTTAGGACTGGAAAAGTTTTTTACTACCAAAAAAATGGGAAAAGAGACAAAAAGAAGGGAAGCTGGTATTTGCACAACCAGGTCAAAAAAAACTTCTCTTTGGTACAGGTTTTTTTTGGGGAGCATTTGGTAGCCGAGAATCCTGATAAGCCTATTGCGCTTTGCGAAAGTGAAAAAACGGCTATCCTGATGAGTGTTTTTGAACCCAAATATACATGGATTGCATCCGGAGGTTCTAATATGCTGAATATACAAAGACTGATGAGGCTTAGCAGGCTCGACTTTGTAAGTCCAGACCAAGGGCAATTTGAACTTTGGGAAAAACAAACGGCATTTTTTAAAGGGCGTCGAATGGATGTGAGGGTTGAGAGGGCTTTTAGAAATGGAATTGTAGAAAAAGGGGACGATATTTTGGACTTGTATTTAAGCGAAAAAGAAAAACAACTGGCAATATGAAAAAAGAACCTATAATAGACTATCAAAAGCTATGCGAAATTATGATGTGGGAGCAGTACGAAGGCGAAACCTTCGAGGACACGTTTATGAGGCAGGATATAAAGGCTTACGAACTTCCTCCGAAAATCTTAATTGACGTAGTGCATGCGGATGGCGTAGAGGGGTGGGCAAAATTGAACAGCTTCAAATCTCTAATTGATTTACGCCAAGAAATAACACGAATTTTCAAACTTTCGATAGTTGACAAAATAAACAACAATAAACGGATGCAAGAACTTTTCCCACCGATATACAATTTTTGCACGTATGCAACCAGATTAGATAAGAATGGGCGCATAAAATCAGAGGCAATAAAATTAGCCGAGTCGGCATGGTGGGGCGAAATAGCACAACAACAATTAAAGGAAAAAACAGATAAGCTGTTTGACATAGAACCATGCCAAAAAAAGTACAAAGAAATTGCAGCAAGGGTGAAAGAAATTTGGCAATTTTCAGACAATGAAATTGACGCTTTCAGGTATTTTGTTTGTCAAACAAGGCGTGAAAAACATAATCCTTCGCTTAACAAAAGTCTTTTTTTGTGGAGTGGAGCTAAACAAACTGGAAAAACAACGGTAGCCCGAGCGTTGGCAGCCGTCCTGAATGGCGAGGAGTCTCTGGATGGGAGCGGGAAATTTGAAAGTACGTTCAACAAGGAGATGCAGATAAACGACCATGACTTACCTCTGGCCGTTCAATACAATTGCGTTATCCTGGACGAAGCGATGCCGAAAGATTCGAGTAAATCTTACGGACGGGTTAAAGCGATGCTCACCTCGAACTCTTGCAGCTATAATCAAAAGTATGGTAGAATTATCCCGATGAGGGCTAAGAGGTTCTATATTTATACATCAAACGACGATATTAGCGATTTTATTCAAGACACGAGCGAACGGCGTTTCATCCAGATTTTAATGAACAAAATGCCAAAACAAATTTCTTTTGATGAAATTTATGAGATTTGGAAGACGTTTGCTCAAAATTGCATCCCCGAAAAAGATTGGCAGGAGTGGTACAATTCATTTGAAGATATTGACGGATTGCAGAAAAAAGATATAGACTATTTTAAAAGTGAAATTCTAAATAACCCTTTTGTTGTCAATTCTTTGAGAAATTTAGAAGGCTACTCTTTAACCCTAAAATCGTTTGAAGACCTGATTATTAGGGGGAAAACGACAAGGGAAGAAAGGCGAAACTTAGGGCTTGCGATTGAGAGTATCGTCGGAAAACCAAAAGGCTACAGATGGTCGAAAATCCAAGCTTTGGAAGCCATCGACGAGAAAATAGAACTGCAAATGATTGATTCAGGGCTCGACACAGCAACAGAGAGTAAATTACCATTTTAAAAATTTTTGAAACTTAAAAATAAAAGCTATGAAAACAACTAAAAAGCCTAAGAACTATTACAGGATAGTGCATACATGGATTAACAAGCATTATGGCAAAGCGTCTATTTGTGAGAATCTAGAATGCAATAGAATATCGACCGTGTTCGAATATTGCTTAAGAAAAAATATGCAGCATGAAAGAAATAGGGATAATTACATTGAGCTATGTAGGAGTTGCCATAGGCATTACGACATGACTGATACGTTAAAAGCCAAAATGTCAAAGCATTTAGCCGGAAAATTTAATAAAAATTTAAATTTAGGGCCTTTGGCAAAAATGAAAAAAGTAATACTAATCGAAGATAATAAGGTTTTTGATTCAGGAAAAGAACTGGCCACTTATTTAGGTTGTGACAAAAGCAGTGTTTATCACGTTTTGAGCGGAAAAAGAAGCCAAAAGGATAATATCAAAGGTACGTGCCGAAGGTATTAAAGCGGGAGGTAATGCGATAGTTCACCAGGTCGCTTTGCAGATTTTTCAGGCGATAGAAGACTTTGAAAATCAATTGCAAAAGCCAGTGCTGCGGCTTTGATTCAAGAGTTTAACCAAGTAACAGCATAAAATTAAAACTATGAAAGGAATATGTTTCAAAGAGCCGCTTTTCCACTCAACAATTCAGATGAGGAAAACGCAAACCCGGAGGATCGCGAATCCACAACCGGACGATAGAGGCCCGCGGACCACCAACGTGTTGTTTGAGGACTGGCATGGCACAACCTTGCTGGCAGCTACGGCAAAAGCTTTCAGATGTGCGTTCCTCCGATGATTACTGACACAGATATGTTGCTTTGTGAATTGATTAACAGATTCAAGCGGTTAACCATTTTGATATGATAGATACAGTAGTAAGAATCGAGTGCGATTGGTGTGGGGATTGGCAGGAAACATCCAAGCATTTAAGCAAAGGTATTGGAGAAAAAAGATTCAGAAAGCTAAGGCAGAAAGATGGCTGGCTGACAGTGGTTAGCGGTGATGTGGTGAGAGATTTTTGCGGACAAGAATGTTACGAACTCCATAAGAAAGACGAATCTAAGCCTTAACTATATACCGTGTTAGCAAATCGTTTTAATGTTTGCTAACACCGACATATCGTCTTATGTAAAACCTCCCGCCAGAGGGCGGGGCAAACAAAACGAAATGAAAAAAGAACAGAACTTACAAGACTCAGAAAGCCAGCAATTAAATATAGCTGATGTTAGCGGTTGTTTTTCTTCATTGGAATACCGCCAGCTGAACAACAACAAGGGGAAGCAAAAAGCATTTATAAATGGATGGAATGCAGCAGAAAGAGGATTGTCTGCGATAAATTGCCCGTATTCTCCAAAGGTGAAAGGCTTTTTGCCGACCTGTCCATATTACAAGAGCTGGCACAGTGGCTATCAGTCATTTTTAAATAACCGCTAACACAGATATAGCGTCAATATCAAAAATCTAACTTTATACCACAAAAGATTATGGGAACAACAAAACTAAAAGAACTAAAAAAGCAGTATGAATTTGTCTGCAATGAATATATTGATGCTTTTATAAAGAAGCAATCTATGTCATTTGAGGGCTGGGTAGCTGATACTGTAGGTAGTATTGCTTGTTGTAACGATTTTTACTTTAGTTTTCAAGACATTGTTTGGGATGTAAATTCTAAACAACCAAAGGGGGCAATAGTCGATTGGTATTATGATAATTTGGAGATACCCGAAAAATCAATCAACTATTTCAGTTATACAAAAGGGCTTCGAGTGTCGGGATTAATATAACCGCTAACGGCAAAGCATATGATTTCGGGCGGGAATGCTTGGGTGGAGCGAATAAAGTAGCAGAATGGTAAGAACCACCACCAAATTAAAGGATGCGCAGTTCGCCCGCCTGAATTATATGCAATGTTGTAGGTATGTAAGCCTACGGATTTGATTAACAATTAAAACTCAATAGAATGACAGAAAATGAATTAAAAGGGCTTGGTTTTCAGCTAACCCAACAGTATGAACACGGTCAATATCATACAAATAGATACGCTAAGGGCGTTCTAGAAGTAGAATTTACCTACGAAGGAGATAAGTTACTTACTTGCGATTTGACTATTTCAGAACTGTATTGTAAGCCCGTGACGCTTGACGAAATGAAAGCCCTGACACCTATACTTGGAGAATGGGATGAGTAGGCTTATTACCTACAACGGTTTGTGTATGTGCCGTGCAAACCACTAAATATTGAATTACGGCACTAACTTTCGCTGCATGGCATATACACTTTGTTGTGCGTATGTGGCGGTTAAATTAAAAAGAAAATGAGTTTATTATACAAAGACAAAAAAGATGTTGAATATAAAGTAAACATCAAGCACGTAGGTGATAAGGTGGAATTAGAATTTGAAGCTGATTGCGGTAAATTTGGGACTTCTGAAAACCTTGACAGATATTTTTTAACGCCTGAAAGATTGTTGCAAATATTGCAGGATAGGGACGATTATTCCGAAGATGAATTGTAGCCATTACGCACAACACAGATATAGCGTCAATATCAAAAATCTAACTTTATACCACAAAAGATTATGGAAACAATTGAACAAGCACAAAACAGATTAGAAAGCCTTTCAATGGCTGGTAAAAATGGTTTTTTCAGAGGTGTACTCTGGGCAAATCATTTTATAAAAACTGAAGATGAACTTCCAAATGCAGAGGGCGAAGCTAATGGATTATCAAAAGTAGTAATATCAAAATGCGAAGATTTAGCCGATGAAGTATCTGCATATTATGATACAATTACTAAGGATTGGAAAATTTATCCAAGCGGACAAATAATTGAAGTTACAGAGTGGCGACCAATCGAGCGTTTTTAAGTTGACCGATAACGACTCCATAAACACATTACCGTTTATATTTTGTTGTCAATTCACAAAATAAATCTAAAACATAAGCCATGGCTCTATTTTTTTCAGTCCGATTTAATGGAGATACGATAAGGCATACAGGAAGTATTGAGTACTTCAAAGACGTATCAATTGGCGATCCAGATTTTGCCAAACACGAAAAAGCGATGATCCACACGTGCAGGGTTGCGCTCTTGAAGAAAATCCCTGACTGGGGGCGACTTCCCGAGGAGATAGTAAGCTCTCATTTTTTTTACCGTGATGGGGATGAAGAAATATTTTTCTTCAAATGGGAGAAAGATTAGTTTAAAATTCGTATATTTAAATCGATTTCATTGCACACTAGTTTTAGGTTGATTGCTGGTGGGAGAGGAGCTGTTTTTTTTAACAGTTCCTCTTTTTTTGTGCTCAAATTTCATTTTCGGAGTCAATTTTCAGATTTTTCTCACTCAAATTTTTCTCTCATCTTTTGCAGACTTTTATTTTTTCACGTCAAAAAGAGACGTTTTATTTGTCCTTATAAACGATATATTGTTAAATGTTAATGAATGTTAATGCAAAACCTACAAAGACTCTTTGAACAGAAGCATAGAATATTCTACGGAATCTGCAGAAAACGCCTCAATTATTTGTAAAAAATGAGCCCCTTTTATTTTTTACAAATTTTCTGCAAAAGTTAACCTATTGTCAGTCAGTTAATTATAAGGGTTTTTGCAGATTTGCAGATTTACAGACGTTTTTCAAAAAAGACTATATAGGAAGTCCTCCTATTAACTGTGTGTGTATATATCTTTATTTTATATATTACTATATAATTTACAAATAATAAGTTAAACCCGCTACAGCATTGGGTTTGAGGTGTTGTAAAACTTTTGCAGAATTGTTGTAAACACGGGCTTTAATCTGCAAATTAATATCCATTAACTTTTACCCCTCCGAAACCAGTTAAAATTAGTTAAAAATGTTAATATGCTAATTTACCAAAGGAAAATTGGAAAAATCAAACTATTGATGTAATTTTGAAGTACTATGAAAAAAGGAGGAGAAATGAAACCTAAATCTGAATACAAAGAATACAAAGACTACGAAGCGCTTCGTAGTCTTTGTATTCTTTGTATTCAGATTTAGGTTTCATTTCTCCTCCTTTTTTCATAGTACTTCAAAATTACATCAATAGTTTGATTTTTCCAATTTTCCTTTGGTAAATTAGCATATTAACATTTTTAACTAATTTTAACTGGTTTCGGAGGGGTAAAAGTTAATGGATATTAATTTGCAGATTAAAGCCCGTGTTTACAACAATTCTGCAAAAGTTTTACAACACCTCAAACCCAATGCTGTAGCGGGTTTAACTTATTATTTGTAAATTATATAGTAATATATAAAATAAAGATATATACACACACAGTTAATAGGAGGACTTCCTATATAGTCTTTTTTGAAAAACGTCTGTAAATCTGCAAATCTGCAAAAACCCTTATAATTAACTGACTGACAATAGGTTAACTTTTGCAGAAAATTTGTAAAAAATAAAAGGGGCTCATTTTTTACAAATAATTGAGGCGTTTTCTGCAGATTCCGTAGAATATTCTATGCTTCTGTTCAAAGAGTCTTTGTAGGTTTTGCATTAACATTCATTAACATTTAACAATATATCGTTTATAAGGACAAATAAAACGTCTCTTTTTGACGTGAAAAAATAAAAGTCTGCAAAAGATGAGAGAAAAATTTGAGTGAGAAAAATCTGAAAATTGACTCCGAAAATGAAATTTGAGCACAAAAAAAGAGGAACTGTTAAAAAAAACAGCTCCTCTCCCACCAGCAATCAACCTAAAACTAGTGTGCAATGAAATCGATTTAAATATACGAATTTTAAACTAATCTTTCTCCCATTTGAAGAAAAATATTTCTTCATCCCCATCACGGTAAAAAAAATGAGAGCTTACTATCTCCTCGGGAAGTCGCCCCCAGTCAGGGATTTTCTTCAAGAGCGCAACCCTGCACGTGTGGATCATCGCTTTTTCGTGTTTGGCAAAATCTGGATCGCCAATTGATACGTCTTTGAAGTACTCAATACTTCCTGTATGCCTTATCGTATCTCCATTAAATCGGACTGAAAAAAATAGAGCCATGGCTTATGTTTTAGATTTATTTTGTGAATTGACAACAAAATATAAACGGTAATGTGTTTATGGAGTCGTTATCGGTCAACTTAAAAACGCTCGATTGGTCGCCACTCTGTAACTTCAATTATTTGTCCGCTTGGATAAATTTTCCAATCCTTAGTAATTGTATCATAATATGCAGATACTTCATCGGCTAAATCTTCGCATTTTGATATTACTACTTTTGATAATCCATTAGCTTCGCCCTCTGCATTTGGAAGTTCATCTTCAGTTTTTATAAAATGATTTGCCCAGAGTACACCTCTGAAAAAACCATTTTTACCAGCCATTGAAAGGCTTTCTAATCTGTTTTGTGCTTGTTCAATTGTTTCCATAATCTTTTGTGGTATAAAGTTAGATTTTTGATATTGACGCTATATCTGTGTTGTGCGTAATGGCTACAATTCATCTTCGGAATAATCGTCCCTATCCTGCAATATTTGCAACAATCTTTCAGGCGTTAAAAAATATCTGTCAAGGTTTTCAGAAGTCCCAAATTTACCGCAATCAGCTTCAAATTCTAATTCCACCTTATCACCTACGTGCTTGATGTTTACTTTATATTCAACATCTTTTTTGTCTTTGTATAATAAACTCATTTTCTTTTTAATTTAACCGCCACATACGCACAACAAAGTGTATATGCCATGCAGCGAAAGTTAGTGCCGTAATTCAATATTTAGTGGTTTGCACGGCACATACACAAACCGTTGTAGGTAATAAGCCTACTCATCCCATTCTCCAAGTATAGGTGTCAGGGCTTTCATTTCGTCAAGCGTCACGGGCTTACAATACAGTTCTGAAATAGTCAAATCGCAAGTAAGTAACTTATCTCCTTCGTAGGTAAATTCTACTTCTAGAACGCCCTTAGCGTATCTATTTGTATGATATTGACCGTGTTCATACTGTTGGGTTAGCTGAAAACCAAGCCCTTTTAATTCATTTTCTGTCATTCTATTGAGTTTTAATTGTTAATCAAATCCGTAGGCTTACATACCTACAACATTGCATATAATTCAGGCGGGCGAACTGCGCATCCTTTAATTTGGTGGTGGTTCTTACCATTCTGCTACTTTATTCGCTCCACCCAAGCATTCCCGCCCGAAATCATATGCTTTGCCGTTAGCGGTTATATTAATCCCGACACTCGAAGCCCTTTTGTATAACTGAAATAGTTGATTGATTTTTCGGGTATCTCCAAATTATCATAATACCAATCGACTATTGCCCCCTTTGGTTGTTTAGAATTTACATCCCAAACAATGTCTTGAAAACTAAAGTAAAAATCGTTACAACAAGCAATACTACCTACAGTATCAGCTACCCAGCCCTCAAATGACATAGATTGCTTCTTTATAAAAGCATCAATATATTCATTGCAGACAAATTCATACTGCTTTTTTAGTTCTTTTAGTTTTGTTGTTCCCATAATCTTTTGTGGTATAAAGTTAGATTTTTGATATTGACGCTATATCTGTGTTAGCGGTTATTTAAAAATGACTGATAGCCACTGTGCCAGCTCTTGTAATATGGACAGGTCGGCAAAAAGCCTTTCACCTTTGGAGAATACGGGCAATTTATCGCAGACAATCCTCTTTCTGCTGCATTCCATCCATTTATAAATGCTTTTTGCTTCCCCTTGTTGTTGTTCAGCTGGCGGTATTCCAATGAAGAAAAACAACCGCTAACATCAGCTATATTTAATTGCTGGCTTTCTGAGTCTTGTAAGTTCTGTTCTTTTTTCATTTCGTTTTGTTTGCCCCGCCCTCTGGCGGGAGGTTTTACATAAGACGATATGTCGGTGTTAGCAAACATTAAAACGATTTGCTAACACGGTATATAGTTAAGGCTTAGATTCGTCTTTCTTATGGAGTTCGTAACATTCTTGTCCGCAAAAATCTCTCACCACATCACCGCTAACCACTGTCAGCCAGCCATCTTTCTGCCTTAGCTTTCTGAATCTTTTTTCTCCAATACCTTTGCTTAAATGCTTGGATGTTTCCTGCCAATCCCCACACCAATCGCACTCGATTCTTACTACTGTATCTATCATATCAAAATGGTTAACCGCTTGAATCTGTTAATCAATTCACAAAGCAACATATCTGTGTCAGTAATCATCGGAGGAACGCACATCTGAAAGCTTTTGCCGTAGCTGCCAGCAAGGTTGTGCCATGCCAGTCCTCAAACAACACGTTGGTGGTCCGCGGGCCTCTATCGTCCGGTTGTGGATTCGCGATCCTCCGGGTTTGCGTTTTCCTCATCTGAATTGTTGAGTGGAAAAGCGGCTCTTTGAAACATATTCCTTTCATAGTTTTAATTTTATGCTGTTACTTGGTTAAACTCTTGAATCAAAGCCGCAGCACTGGCTTTTGCAATTGATTTTCAAAGTCTTCTATCGCCTGAAAAATCTGCAAAGCGACCTGGTGAACTATCGCATTACCTCCCGCTTTAATACCTTCGGCACGTACCTTTGATATTATCCTTTTGGCTTCTTTTTCCGCTCAAAACGTGATAAACACTGCTTTTGTCACAACCTAAATAAGTGGCCAGTTCTTTTCCTGAATCAAAAACCTTATTATCTTCGATTAGTATTACTTTTTTCATTTTTGCCAAAGGCCCTAAATTTAAATTTTTATTAAATTTTCCGGCTAAATGCTTTGACATTTTGGCTTTTAACGTATCAGTCATGTCGTAATGCCTATGGCAACTCCTACATAGCTCAATGTAATTATCCCTATTTCTTTCATGCTGCATATTTTTTCTTAAGCAATATTCGAACACGGTCGATATTCTATTGCATTCTAGATTCTCACAAATAGACGCTTTGCCATAATGCTTGTTAATCCATGTATGCACTATCCTGTAATAGTTCTTAGGCTTTTTAGTTGTTTTCATAGCTTTTATTTTTAAGTTTCAAAAATTTTTAAAATGGTAATTTACTCTCTGTTGCTGTGTCGAGCCCTGAATCAATCATTTGCAGTTCTATTTTCTCGTCGATGGCTTCCAAAGCTTGGATTTTCGACCATCTGTAGCCTTTTGGTTTTCCGACGATACTCTCAATCGCAAGCCCTAAGTTTCGCCTTTCTTCCCTTGTCGTTTTCCCCCTAATAATCAGGTCTTCAAACGATTTTAGGGTTAAAGAGTAGCCTTCTAAATTTCTCAAAGAATTGACAACAAAAGGGTTATTTAGAATTTCACTTTTAAAATAGTCTATATCTTTTTTCTGCAATCCGTCAATATCTTCAAATGAATTGTACCACTCCTGCCAATCTTTTTCGGGGATGCAATTTTGAGCAAACGTCTTCCAAATCTCATAAATTTCATCAAAAGAAATTTGTTTTGGCATTTTGTTCATTAAAATCTGGATGAAACGCCGTTCGCTCGTGTCTTGAATAAAATCGCTAATATCGTCGTTTGATGTATAAATATAGAACCTCTTAGCCCTCATCGGGATAATTCTACCATACTTTTGATTATAGCTGCAAGAGTTCGAGGTGAGCATCGCTTTAACCCGTCCGTAAGATTTACTCGAATCTTTCGGCATCGCTTCGTCCAGGATAACGCAATTGTATTGAACGGCCAGAGGTAAGTCATGGTCGTTTATCTGCATCTCCTTGTTGAACGTACTTTCAAATTTCCCGCTCCCATCCAGAGACTCCTCGCCATTCAGGACGGCTGCCAACGCTCGGGCTACCGTTGTTTTTCCAGTTTGTTTAGCTCCACTCCACAAAAAAAGACTTTTGTTAAGCGAAGGATTATGTTTTTCACGCCTTGTTTGACAAACAAAATACCTGAAAGCGTCAATTTCATTGTCTGAAAATTGCCAAATTTCTTTCACCCTTGCTGCAATTTCTTTGTACTTTTTTTGGCATGGTTCTATGTCAAACAGCTTATCTGTTTTTTCCTTTAATTGTTGTTGTGCTATTTCGCCCCACCATGCCGACTCGGCTAATTTTATTGCCTCTGATTTTATGCGCCCATTCTTATCTAATCTGGTTGCATACGTGCAAAAATTGTATATCGGTGGGAAAAGTTCTTGCATCCGTTTATTGTTGTTTATTTTGTCAACTATCGAAAGTTTGAAAATTCGTGTTATTTCTTGGCGTAAATCAATTAGAGATTTGAAGCTGTTCAATTTTGCCCACCCCTCTACGCCATCCGCATGCACTACGTCAATTAAGATTTTCGGAGGAAGTTCGTAAGCCTTTATATCCTGCCTCATAAACGTGTCCTCGAAGGTTTCGCCTTCGTACTGCTCCCACATCATAATTTCGCATAGCTTTTGATAGTCTATTATAGGTTCTTTTTTCATATTGCCAGTTGTTTTTCTTTTTCGCTTAAATACAAGTCCAAAATATCGTCCCCTTTTTCTACAATTCCATTTCTAAAAGCCCTCTCAACCCTCACATCCATTCGACGCCCTTTAAAAAATGCCGTTTGTTTTTCCCAAAGTTCAAATTGCCCTTGGTCTGGACTTACAAAGTCGAGCCTGCTAAGCCTCATCAGTCTTTGTATATTCAGCATATTAGAACCTCCGGATGCAATCCATGTATATTTGGGTTCAAAAACACTCATCAGGATAGCCGTTTTTTCACTTTCGCAAAGCGCAATAGGCTTATCAGGATTCTCGGCTACCAAATGCTCCCCAAAAAAAACCTGTACCAAAGAGAAGTTTTTTTTGACCTGGTTGTGCAAATACCAGCTTCCCTTCTTTTTGTCTCTTTTCCCATTTTTTTGGTAGTAAAAAACTTTTCCAGTCCTAAATTTTCCGTCTCTGTCTTTCTGCCAGAAAATAGTCCCTCCAAATTTTGCCGTTCCAATGTTGTATTTTTTCTGGAGCAACCTCGCTGTCTCCAGGTCAAACGTCTTGCTAAGATATTGGAAGAAAATATTTTCATCGAAGTTTTTGAAAGTTGAGCGGACCAAATCGGGGTTAATGAAGTCTGGAACTGGTGCTACGTATGGTTGTTTTGTCGGCTCGTAATCCTGCCATTCTGAATCATCGTTGTCAGGATAAAGAATGTAAGCGCACGAATTAACCCTCTCGCACCTTCCATATTTCAATTCGTCGACTGCGTTATTCGTACCTCTGTGAACGTATGGTTTGAATGTTTTTTTTTGGCAAATAGGGCAAAGAATGTGTTTGCTCCCTTTCTGGAGCTCGTACTTATATCTTTTCATTGCTGCTGGTTTTGTGTTTTATAACATCTTTTGCACGCCTGTATAAAGGGTTTGACGTTCTGTTACTTCTGCTTGGTTAATCTTTAATGGATTATCTATCGTGTCATCCCAAATGATATTACCTAACTCCATTTTTGAAGCCATAGACTTGCACAGGCCGCCTACATTAGTAGCGTATTCATCACTTTTGCCCATGGCTTTCATAAAGTCAATAACTCCCACCCTTATAAGCTCCACCGCATCCAATTTGATTAATGAAGTCCTCATGGTGCTGTGTTTTTTGTTGACTTGCTGCATAGCTTTTATAACGTCTTTAGTGTCATATCCTAATAGTGCAGCTCTGTACCTGTGCCATGAATATTTATCATTATAAATAGCAAAGTGTTTCTTCTCAACATTCTTTTGGATTGAAATTAAAGTCATTGCTTTACTCAAATCCATCAAAGCTTCTATCTGACTTGAAGTAAACGCCAGCCCTGTATCGTGTTGGTTGTAAAGTTCAACAACTTTATCCCTTAACTTTTTAGCAAATTGCCCTCCAGACATTATAATTATCTGAATTGCTGAATCTTTAGTCAATAGGTAATCTATGCTCGGGCGGCCTCCAGTACTTTTACCCTTTTCTGAGATAAAGTCTGTTCCATCCTCTAAAAAAGCACGTTCAATGCTTTGTTTTATCCAGCTTGCAAAATGCTTTCTTATTCCAAGTTCTTTGTGCAAATCTTTTGCTGAAAGAACATATCCTTTTTCACTTTTGATTAAATCCATAATTTGTCTTTTTAAATTAGTGATACTTTTATTCTTAATAAGATTATAAAGATAGTATCTTTATCTATAAAACAAACATTAATCAAAGATAAATAAATCATTTTTCACTCCTCGTGCTCCTCACGTGGCAAAAAGTCCTGCATATTCAAGCGCATAGCTCTAATCCTTCCCAGATGAGAAGAGGAAAGTCCACCATGCCTTATTTGGATTTCATCCGCTACGACTCGTGCAGATGCATATCTGAACCGCTCTTCTTTCATAATTTCACGAATCCAGCTCTTAAATACATCAGGTTTTATCCTGATGTATTTTTTCCCTCTCATTTTTTTAACTTTTTCCATTGTTTCTGTTTTTCATGTTCAATTGATTATTAGAAGGGCAGAACGTTTGTCGGCTCCTCGCTCAGGAAAGGAGGACGCACCTGATCAGAAGGCTTCTCAAATGTTGATGTTGTTTCATCCCCACCCGTCCAACCCTCGACCGCATCCGCTGGAGGCTCATAGCTGTTAACCATCTCCTTTCTGTCCTTAACTTGAATTTTTGCGTTGATATAGCCTGAATCATTTCTGTCGAAAATGACGTTTGCATCCAAGGTTCCGAATTGTTCAACTCTATCAAAAGTGTAGTTTGAACAATTCAAACCGAAAGCATAAGACACTTCTCCGTTATACTCATTAGGCTTGCAGAATTTTTCAACTTGATCAATGGTTGCGCCCTTGCTCTGCAAGTGTTCTACAATCTTGTCGTAAATCTCTTCTTCGTCAAATTTTACAAACAAACTTGAGATTTTATAGGCATTCCCGGTTCTCTCTGAAACGCCCTCTTTCACCGATTTTTTAACAATAAATAATTTCATTTTTTTTTGTTTTAGGTTAAATTTTAAATATGTTCTTAACTCCATTTTTTGCGCCTGTACTCACTCGAATAGTGCCAGATGGAAACTTCGCACCTACATACTTTTGTGTGTATGTATCTGCGCTCAATCTATCACTCCCATGTACCGTTATTACTTTTGGAGCGGTTGCTCCCGCCCCTCTCAAGAATCGAACAAGGTCATTATCAGAAAAATGCCTGTCACATCCTATTTTTTGCTCATCAGTTGCAAGCGAATACAGGTAGCCATTGTAGTTGCACTCGATTAAAAATCTGTTGACTTCCAGTCTCTTTAAATCTGCCCAAATAGGTTTGAAACTCTCATCTTCGTACTCCAGATCAGTCGCAAAAAAAAGAAACTGGTCATCTTGGATTAGCTTAATAAGATAGGCATAATTAAGTACCCCACCGTGTTCGACTTTATAACCAAAAGCTTTGAAATTTTCGCTTATAGCGTATGGTTCCCACCTGTGAACCGGGCAAATCATTTCATAATTATTTGCGTAATAAGAATGATCGCCGTGGGCGTGCGTTATAATGCACATTTCAGGAGGGATTTCTCCCTCCCGAAATTTAGTAAAAGTCGTCCGTGGCATTCCTGCTTCCAGAATTATTGAATTACCCTTGCTGTCAAGTAATTCATATAGATTCCCACTACTACCGGTTGCTATTACATTTACAATCATTAGAAAAAATCTTGTGCCGTGGCGGCTGTTTTGGTTTTGGTTTTGGGTTCAGTTTTGGGTTCGGTTTCAGTTTTAGGCTCTTCGACTTTCTTTGTTGCAAGGGTCTTTTTCGCTTCTTCAAGTTTGTTCGCAACCTCGCCAGTCTCCTCATCCACAACCTCTACAAAATCGGTAAACTCCGTATTCCCCACCTCATCATATCCAACAATTGAC
>ENA-UOOK01003553-UOOK01003553.1-fermentation-metagenome-genome-assembly--contig:-NODE-3553-length-17595-cov-3.880160_pt1 | contig 17595 bp, 18 predicted proteins | sample MGYA00245777_ERZ724023 | MGnify/ENA primary metagenome ERZ724023 (study PRJEB28704, sample SAMN03018312) | fermentation metagenome | biome: anthropogenic terrestrial biome; feature: soil; material...
ATGGCCCTTGACCCTATTGAGAAAAAGCCCCTTTATCGTTTTTTCCCCGGCTCGTTTATTCTTTCTGTCGGCAGTTACGGATGCAATTTTTCCTGCTCTTTTTGCCGCGTCCACCATATCCTGAAAATCGGCGGAGCTTAAAGTAACAGGCTTTTCGCACACCACATTTTTTCCAGCCTCCAGCGCTTTGATGACCAGTTCCTTATGCGCATCATTGGGAGTGGATACCAACACCAGATCCGGCTGGGGGTCATTTAGCAGCTCTTCCAGCGACGAATAAGGTTTAATCCCGTGCTCCTTTGCAAACTGCTGCCTTTCCGGCTTAATATCAAAGGAACCGCATACCGATAAATTATCAATTTTTTCAATGGTTTGCCTGTGCCAGTTGCCCATACCACCAAGACCGATAACGGCCAGCTTATGCTTTGTGTTCATAGAAAATCCTCCTGTTCCGGTTAAGGCCCGAACGCGTGTAATCGTTTACATGGATAAAATACACCATTCCTCTATAAAATGCAAGTGTTTTCCAAAAATATTTTGGTTTTATCATAAATTTCCGTTTTCAAAGCCATACTATAAATGAAAAGGCAAAGCGTGGTGGCAGTAAAATACTTTTTCAAAAAATGCCGCTTAAAGATTGCCGTAAATTAATTATGAAACAGAAAGGATCTGTTATTAATGACCAGATTAAGCTGCAGCGTAGAAAATTGCGCAAACAACCAAAATCACCAGTGCTGCCTGGCGGCTATTCAGGTAGAAGGAACGCGGGCAACCTCCTCTGTTGAAACCATCTGCGACAGCTATATTTCTCAAAAGGGCGGACAAAACCTGACCCAGGATCCAAACGATGTGTTAAATGTGTTCTGTAAAGCCCAACAGTGTATCTATAACCGGGAGGGACACTGCGGTGCCGACAGCATCGGGATTGCCGGAAGCGGACGCTCTTTAAGCGCCCATGACACAGAATGCTCCAGTTTTATTTGCAAATAATCATAAAAATGTTAGTCCATCCGTATAAAAAAAGCCAAGTCTGCTAAAAATAAGGGTGATCATAATAAAACGTAAAGGAAGAAAGGCACGGTTATCGTATTATGGGTGATATAAACTTTAAAAAGACAAGATTCAGAAACTTCTTAAAGGGAAAAGGGTTTTACATTGCCCTGACTCTTTGTCTGGTAGGAGCAACCGGGGCCGCTTATATTGCGGTTAGCTCTGCCTTTAACGATGTGAAAAACCAGAACAACCTGAAAAATACGAGCAGCACAGTCAGTGAGGTGCAAAATCAATGGGGATTCCAGTCAGACACACAGGTGGACAAGCCACAAAGCAATGTGGGCGTGACATCCGGCTCATCCGAACCGTCGTCTTCGCCGGATTTGTCTGCCTCTTCCTCGGTTACGCAGCAAGATTCTACAGGCAATCAAAGCGAATTGCCGACGGAGGCCGACTTGCAGAATCTGTTGTTCGCTTATCCGATTTCTGGAGAAGTTATAAACGCGTTCAGTAACCATGAGCTTGTCTATGATAAAACTTTAAACGACTGGCGCACCCACAACGGCACCGATATTTTCGCATCGCCCGGCACGGTGGTGTCCTCCATGGGCGACGGCGTCGTCACCAAGGTGGAAACCGACCCCATGTGGGGAACTGTTGTGACCATCGATCACGGAAGCAATGTCGTATCCGTGTATAAAGGTCTTGCCGAGGGAGTGAATGTTGCCGTGGACGAATCGGTTTCTATTGGCCAGACCATCGGCTCGGTAAGCGAAGGGATTCCCGCAGAAATCGGCCTGCAGCCCCATCTGCACTTTGAAGTGCTGCAAAACGGCGAATATGTCGATCCTATACCCTTAATTGAAGCTTCTCTCAGCTTTAAATAATCCCCCTTGCCCATGGTCGTTGCTTTTCGGGCGGTAACAGGGGCGCAAAGCGGCAGCCAAATCCAATCAAAAAGGATTTTGGCTGCCGCTTTATTGTAACAGTTCTCCGTTTTTACATCAGGCATATTTTTTAAGATATTTATTTTTGGTTGCCAGCCCGCCGCGCAAATGCCGTTCGGACTTATTTACGTCGAGTATTTTTTTTACCTCGCTGTATAATATCGCATCCGTTTTTTGCAGCCGTTCCGTAACATCTTTATGTACGGTAGATTTTGAAATTCCGAATTTTTTTGCGGCACTCCGAACCGTAGCTTTATTTTCTACTATATATTCACCCAGCATTACACACCGCTCATGTGGCAATCCTTTCACCGCGAACCCTCCCAATACAAGTCTTTACCAAATTTATATGCGGGCTGATTCGGGATTATGAAAGGATTATATACCTGGATTTCCGTGGAAACTGCCTTATCTGCCGGGATCTATACAAAGCTTTTTCAGAATTTTATAATTTAAAATATAAAGCGCCCGGTATTTTCCTGCAGGTTGTGCCCGACCTGATATTATGTTATTCTAATAACAATGCTATTTATTTTTTACAGAGGAGTTTCTGAAATGGATTTGTTGGATGAATTGATCGCGCCCATCCGCGAAAAATTATTGTCGGCAGAGGAAACAAAGCTGGCCGAAATGTATGACAAATGCTACCGCAGCACCTGGGATACGACGCTGAAACGTCATGAAGACGGAACGACGTTTCTGATTACGGGCGATATTCCGGCCATGTGGCTTCGCGATTCCTCCGCACAGGTGCGGCATTATCTGCCAGAGTCCGGAAAACACAAAGAGCTGGCAGACGTAATGGAAGGTCTTATTAAAAAACAGTTCTTTTTTATCTGGACAGACCCTTACGCCAACGCTTTTAACGAAAAACCAGACGGTTCCTGCTTTTCCAAGGACCGGACGGAACAGGGCCCCCTGGTATGGGAACGAAAATATGAAATCGACTCTCTTTGTTATCCTATTGTTTTAGCCTATGATTTCTGGAAAACAACCGGGCGTACCGGCTGGTGTAACAATACGTTTTTCAGGGGCGCACAGGAAATAATAAAGCTCTGGAAAACAGAGCAGCGCCACAGCGAGCTTTCGCCGTATTACTTTGAACGGACAAACTGTCCTCCTTCGGATACGCTGCCGAATCAGGGCAGGGGTACGCCTGTCGGCTATACCGGTATGACCTGGAGCGGATTCAGGCCCAGTGACGATGCCTGCCGATACGGGTACCTGATTCCCTCCAACTTCTTTGCGGTCAGGGCTCTAGAGCGGCTGGAGGAAATCTTCCGGACCCTGCTCCATGAAGATTCCTTTGCCGATACTGCAAAGGAACTGGCCGGCGAAATCCGGAAAGGACTTGAGGCTTGCGCTTCCACAGAACACAGAGAGTACGGAAAAATATATGCTTATGAAACCGATGGGTTGGGAAACTATAGCTTTATGGACGACGCAAACGTCCCCAGTCTGCTTTCCCTGCCCTATCTGGGCTGTCTGGATCTGCAGGACCCCGTTTATGTCAACACCAGACGGTTTATTTTAAGCAGGGATAATCCGTATTTTTATCAGGGGACTGCGGCAAAAGGAGTCGGAAGCCCCCACACGCCAGCGGGATATGTATGGCCGATCTCTCTTTGCATGCAGGGCCTGACCTCTGTAAGTCAGGACGAAATTCATATGCTGATGAAAACGCTGGTTGCAACCGACGCCGGAACCTGTTTTATGCACGAATCGATAGATGTAAATAATCCTAAAAAATATACCCGCCCTTGGTTTGCCTGGGCCAATTCCTTGTTCTGCGAATTCGCCGCAAAATACTGCGAGACACTGTGAGTCCTGTTTTGAGCGCGCTCCCCTTATCTCATGAATTGAAATCAGGAATTTTTATTATGGAGGTAGGAAGCCAACCGGGACTGTATGGCTTCCATCGCTACTTTCATAACTGCTTATTTTCTCGAGTTGCAGTAAAATTTGCAATAAAAAATTTGTAAACTTGCAAAAAACAATTGTGTAAGCATAATAAATCTGCTACAATATGAAGCATGCAGCAGAATTGATTTTTCTGACTGCATGGTTGTCTGAAGCTGCAGCGTCTATACTGTTACCGCGCCATATAATCAGGATTTCCGGCAGGGTCGCCCCTGTTTGCGCCAGCCGGAATTCTGCCGTATTTCTTATTGGTATGACGCAAATAAAAATATGCATTATATTTTTTTTGAAAATTTAGTTGTTTTGCCTATGTACTTACAAGCGTTAAAAAACCTGTTTAGGTAAAAACAACGGTTGACAAGCTTCCGATAACTGACGTATAATTCTAATAAAAATATAAAAGAGGGTTGAAAAATGAAAAAATCTCGAGTTTTATCTCTTGTGACGGCCGGCGTTTTGTGCCTGTCTTTACTTGCTGGGTGCGGCAGCAACTCTTCTTCCGGCAGTTCTTCTGCCGGTAATGCGTCTTCTGCCGGCGAAGCAGGTTCACAGTCCAATGTTGTAAAGTTTAAGCTTGGTGGTACCGGCCCGTTAACCGGTGACGCTGCCATTTATGGAAACGCTGCGAAAAACGGAGCTCAGATCGCTGTGGATGAGATCAATGCCGCGGGTGGCTCTGTCCAGTTCGACCTCAACTATCAGGATGACGAAAATGACGCCGAAAAAGCGCTGAATGCCTATAACGCTCTGAAGGACTGGGACATGCAGCTATTTTTAGGTTCTGTCACCTCCACTCCCTGTATCGCTACCTCTGCTGAAGCAAACACGGACCGTATTTTCCTGCTGACTCCTTCCGCTTCCTCCACTGACGTACTCGGCGGGGTCACCGATCCTGTTACCGGGCTGCTCAGCATTCAGCGTAAGGATAATGCCTTCCAGATGTGCTTTATGGATCCTAATCAGGGTTCCGCTTCTGCACAGTATATCTTTGATAAGAAGCTGGGTACCAAAATCGCAGTAATTTATAAAAACGATGACGCATATTCCATGGGTATCTATAACAGCTTTAAAGTGAAGGCTGAAGAACTGGATCTGAATATTGTTTCTGCTACCACCTTTACCTCAAGCAGTCAGAACGACTTTTCCGTTCAACTGACCGAAGCAAAAAATGCCGGAGCCGATATTGTTTTCCTGCCCATTTACTATACCCCCGCTTCCCTGATTTTTTCTCAGGCAAAATCCATGAATTATTCTCCTGAATTTTTTGGCGTAGACGGTATGGACGGCATCTTAACGATGGACGGCTTTGATACTTCTCTTGCCGAGGGCGTTATGCTGCTTACTCCTTTTAATGCCGATTCCACCGATGAGGCAACCAAAAGCTTTGTTGAAAAATACAAAGAGCAGTTTGGCGAAGTACCCAACCAATTTGCTGCCGATGGTTATGACTGCGTATACGCATATAAGGCTGCTCTCGAAAAAGCCGGAGCTACTACAGAGATGACTGCTGAAGAACTTTGCGAAGCCCTGATTCCCGTATTCACCGGTTCTGATTTCAGCGTAAACGGACTGACCGGCGAAAATATGAGTTGGGACGCTACCGGAGCCGTTACCAAGAGCCCTAAAGGTATGGTTATTCAGGACGGAACTTACGTCGGTATGGATTAACTTAATCCGCTTTTAATATCAGGCGTTATTGCCTTGCCCTTTCGGAAGTTCTAAGAGGGCTGCCGAGCATATCGGCAGCCCTCTTACTTGCGTTTTAACGGCCGTTTCTCAAACAGGATCGGCGGCACGATCTTTTCATGCCGTTATACACCGATTTTCAGGTTTTGGGAAAAATAAAAGAAAAAGAGGTGTTAGCCATGACATTTTTGTCCTACCTGATCAACGGAATCAGTCTGGGAAGCGTCTATGCCATTATTGCCTTAGGGTACACCATGGTTTACGGCATTGCCAAAATGCTGAACTTTGCTCACGGCGACGTTATTATGGTGGGCGCTTATGTTTGTTTTTTTGCCACGTCCTCAGCCGGTCTGCATCCCCTCATCGGCGTTGCCGCGGCTATTGTAGTCTGTACGGTTCTTGGTGTGCTGATCGAGCGCCTGGCCTATAAGCCCCTCCGGCAGGCATCCTCCCTGTCAGTTCTAATTACTGCCATCGGCGTCAGTTACCTGCTTCAGAACCTCGCCCTTCTGTTCTGGCAGTCTAATCCCCGCGTATTTAAGCCTGTCGTAGGCGATGACTCTATAAAACTGTTTAATAACAGGCTTTCTATTTCTTATGTAACGCTTGTTACCATTGCCGCCTGCGTCGTGATTATGCTGGGGCTTACCTGGTTTACCGGAAAAACAAAAATGGGAAAAGCCATGAGAGCCTGCTCGGAGGACAAAGCTGCCGCGCAGCTCATGGGAATTAATGTAAACACTACGATTTCCGTCACTTTTGCAATCGGCTCCGCGCTTGCCGCCATCGCCGGCGTACTTTTGTGCTCCGCCTATCCTACCCTGACCCCGACTACCGGTTCCATGCCCGGCATCAAAGCCTTTACGGCTGCCGTATTCGGAGGAATCGGTTCGGTTCCTGGAGCTATGCTGGGTGGAATCTTACTGGGTTTAATCGAGATATTTGCCAAGGCCTATATCTCAACTCAGCTTTCCGACGCCATTGTTTTCGCCGTGCTGATCGTTGTATTGCTGGTGAAGCCGGCCGGCTTGCTTGGCAAACAAATTCGCGAGAAAGTTTGAGGTGCCGGATATGAAAAAAATAACTAAAAATACCCGAACCAATTTCTTTACTTATGCTCTTGTTATCATTTTCTTTGTTGTCATTCAGACTCTGAGCAGCGGCGGGCTGATCACCTCCTCTCTGAACGGGCAGCTGATTCCTATCTGTGCTTACGTGGTCATGGCTATTTCCCTAAATCTTACCGTCGGCATCCTCGGCGAGTTAAGCCTAGGACATGCCGGCTTTATGAGCATCGGGGCTTTTACGGGCGTTACGACGGCCATGGCTTTGCAAAACGTAATTCCCTACGGCTCTGTCCGGCTGGTCATTTCCATGATAGTCGGCACGCTGTTTGCCGCCGTTGCAGGGCTCTTAATCGGTATCCCGGTTCTGCGCCTTAAAGGAGACTACCTTGCGATTGTCACCCTGGCTTTCGGTGAAATCATCCTGAACATCATCAACTGCCTGTACGTAGGGGTGGATTCCAGAGGACTTCACCTCAACATTTTGGGCGGTGTACAAAAGCTAGGCCTTCAATCTGACGGAAAAATAATTATTAACGGGCCAGTGGGTATTTCCGGCATTCCCAAGATTTCCACCTTTACGGCAGGCTTTATCCTGATTCTGATTACCCTGTTTATCGTTCTTAATCTGATTAACAGCCGTACAGGCCGTGCTGTTCTGGCAATCCGTGACAACCGCATCGCGGCGGAAAGCGTCGGCATCAGCGTCACCCGCTATAAAATGATTGCTTTTGTCACCTCGGCTGCTTTGGCAGGCGCCGCTGGTGTTCTCTTTTCCATGAACTTCGGTACTATCGTCGCCACAAAGTTCAACTTTAATACCTCTATTCTGATTCTGGTATTTGTCGTGCTGGGCGGATTGGGCAAGATGTGGGGATCCATAATCGCCGCTGCCGCCCTTACGGTGCTTCCCGAGCTGCTTCGCCAGTTTAAGGACTACCGTATGCTGATTTACGCCATCGTCCTTATTCTGGTTATGCTTCTGACGAACAACCGCCAGTTCTTTAAGAGTATCTGGAGCTGGCTGAAAAACCGCTTTAATAGTCAGAGTACGGCTAAAACTGTTGGTAAAGGGGGGAACGCACAATGAGCAGACCGCACAATAAGCTGGTCAACATTCCCAGCCCCAATATGATTCCCCAGCGTGATTCGGACAAGTCCCCAATTCTGGAATGCCAGCATCTGGGCATCGACTTCGGCGGCCTTACGGCGGTAAACGAGTTTAACATGGCTATCGGCCGCACCGAAATAGCCGGTCTGATTGGCCCCAACGGGGCGGGAAAGACCACTGTTTTCAATCTGCTTACCAAGGTGTATCAGCCTACCCGGGGAGCCATTCTGCTCGACGGGAAGGACACCGCCGGAATGAACACCGTACAGGTCAATAAAATGGGGATCGCCCGTACCTTTCAGAATATACGCCTTTTCTCCAATCTTTCCGTGGAGGACAACGTCAAAATCGGGCTGCACAATCAGATCAGCTACGGAACTCTGCGTGGCATTCTGCGACTTCCCGCCTACTGGAAGGAAGAGCGGATCGCTCATGAACGCGCGCTGGAGCTTCTCTCCATTTTTGATATGCAGGATATGGCGGACGCCCAGGCCGGTTCCCTCCCCTACGGAGCACAGCGCAGGCTGGAAATTGTCCGCGCACTGGCGACAAACCCTTCCCTGCTGCTTTTAGACGAGCCGGCCGCCGGCATGAACCCGTCGGAAACCGCCGAGCTGATGGAAAATATCGTAAAAATCCGGGACACTTTCCAGATCGCTGTTTTACTGATCGAGCATGATATGAGTCTGGTCATGAACATCTGTGAAGGTATCTGCGTATTGAACTTCGGTTATATTATTGCCAAAGGCAGCCCGGAAGAAATTCAAAACAATCCGGAAGTGATCAAAGCTTATCTGGGTACCGGAAAGGGGGAATAACGCCATGGCCATGCTGAACGTAGAAAACATCAACGTCTATTACGGCGATATTCACGCTGTCAAGGACATTTCCTTTTTTGTAAACGAGGGAGAAACCGTTACCCTGATCGGCGCCAACGGCGCAGGCAAATCCACCATTTTGAAAACGATTTCCGGCCTTTTGCATACCCGCACCGGTTCCGTCTCTTTTCTCGACTATAAAATCGCAGGGATGCCCGCCCATAAGATGATTTCCTTAGGGCTGGCACAAGTCCCCGAAGGCCGTCAGATCTTTCTGCAGATGACGGTGGAGGAAAATCTGGAGATGGGAGCCTATACCCGCCCAAACGGCGAGATTAATGCCTCCATCGAAAAAGTATACGCCCAGTTTCCCCGCTTAAAAGAGCGCCGCAAACAAATTGCTGGCACCTTATCCGGCGGCGAGCAGCAGATGCTGGCTATGGGGCGTGCGCTGATGTCCAGGCCACGCCTTCTGATGCTGGACGAGCCCTCTATGGGCCTTGCCCCAATTTTAGTGGAGCAGATTTTCGAAATTATTCAAACGCTGCACAAAGCCGGCACAACAATCCTGCTGGTAGAACAAAATGCTCAAATGGCTTTATCCATAGCAGACCGCGGCTATATCCTTGAAACCGGGCGAATTATCAAAACCGCTCCGGCTCAGGAGCTTTTAAAGGATGAAGCCGTAAAAAAGGCTTACTTAGGTGGCTGATTTCTCATATCAAACAGAAAAGCCCTTTGCCTGTGCAATATAGGCAAAGGGCTTTTCTCCTTTTGGGTCAATCCAGCAGGACTTTAAATACAGCCTTTTTAATCAGAGCGCCGGTTTCGCCGCAGCAGGGCATATGGGCATCCTCAGGAAAAAGCAGATAGAAGTCGCCGGTCTTTAAGGAAAGAAAGTCTCCCTCTCCCGTCATAAAAGCAATATCCCGGCTTTCGTCATAAGGAGTTGTGACCTTGCATTCGCCTGTTTCCGCAATTCCCAATACCTCGTCGCCGCGTAAGATCACCTGCAGATCCGCGTAGCGGCGGTGTGCCTCAAATTTGCCCTGTTCCTTCGGCTTAGCGGGCGTTGCGGAAACCGTATAAAACAGCTTATCGCCGCAAAGCTCCGTTTTCCCCTCTGCAGCCTCTGCGGTCAGGACAGAAGCCGCCTCAATCGCCTGATCCAGCAATGGGGAGATGCCCTTATACCTTGATAAATTCTTTTGCTTTCCCAATATCATTTTCAACCTCTCCTTTTACGCAACGGTCCAAGGCCGTCTTTCATCAGGTTTCTTCCAGATATGCCGCCTCTATTTTTCGATACAACTCAGGAAACTTCTTTTTCATGTTCATGGGGCGCAGGTCGGTTCCCGCAAAGGCGTGCAGTGTCGTCCCCGTATTAATAGGCTTCGCACGCCCGGGCTTTGTCACCACGTAAGCAAATTCAATGCGGGCGGGCGTCATATTCTTGACGCTGACGGTGACTGTCAGTTCATCCTCATAATGGGCCGGGAAAAAATAGCGGCAGGTCACCTCGGCTACCGGCAGCAGAATCCCCAGCTGCTCCATCTGCGTATAAGTAATTCCCAGCTTTTTGATAAACTCCGTACGGGCCGCCTCGTACCAGACAGGATAAACCGAATGATGCACAATACCCATCTGGTCGGTTTCAGCATACCGCACAATAACTGTACTTTGGCTTTTCATGTCGTTTTGCCTTTCTGTATTTTGTCTTCATCCTTTGACCTAATTATACTCCCTGCACAAAATCCCTGCAACAAAAAAAACGGCGGTGCAACTTTCTGCACCGCTGTTATGGAGAACCTCTACGCTTTATCTCCTGGTTTAAAAATAAGGGCAACAACAAAGCCAAAGAAAATAGCCGCCGTAATGCCGCCGGCCGCTGCCTTGACCCCGCCGGTCAGCGAACCCAGAATCCCGTCGGTCAAGACCGCTTCCTTCACGCCCTTAGCCAGCAGGTGCCCGAAACCGGACAAGGGGACCGAAGCTCCCGCTCCCGCGAAATCCACCAAAGGCTGGTACAGCCCCAAGGCGGATAGAATCACCCCGCCGACTACATATCCCACCAAAATTCTTGCCGGGGTCAGCTTGGTTTTGTCAATAAAAATCTGGCCGATCAGACAGAAAAGGCCGCCGACAATAAATGCTTTCAAATAATCCATAGCTATTGCCTCCTTATATGATCCCGCCGGTCAGATCGTTTTTGATCTGCACCAGATGGGCAATACCGGGAATAGATTCTCCCTGCTGCGATGACGTGGGAGACATCAGCGCACCGGTCGCCATAAACAGGACATTGTTGTACTGCCTGTCCATAATTTTCCGGAGCAGGTAGGAACACAGCACCGAGGCGCTGCATCCGCAGCCCGAGCCGCCCGCGTTGACGTCGGACTGCTTGCGGTCAAAGATCATCAGCCCACAGTCGTTATGGTTGTTTCCGATGTCATACCCCTCATTTGCCATGAGCTGTATCAGCAGGTCGCTGCCCACCTGCCCCAAATCGCCGGTGATAATGGCGTCAAACTGGGACGGCTGGGTGCCGGTATCCTTAAAAAACTGGGACAGCGTGGAGGCTGCCGCAGGAGCCATGGCCGCGCCCATGTTATTCATGTCGGTAATACCCAAGTCCTGTATTTTTCCAATGGAAACGGCGTTGATATACGGTCCGTTTCCCGAAGCGGAAAGCACCACGCTGCCTGAACCTGTCACCGTCCACTGGGAAGTAGGGGCGCGCTGTCCCCCGTATTCCAGGGGAAAGCGGAACTGGCGCTCCGCCGAGCAGAAGTGAGAGGAGGTCACACAGACGCAGTGCTGCGCTGCCCCGGATTCGATAAAAACAGAGCCGATGCATAGCGTTTCCGTCATGGTGGAACAGGCTCCGAACAACCCCACAAACGGGATTTCCAGATCGCGCAGGCCAAAAGAAGAGCCGATGCACTGGTTTAAGAGATCCCCTGCAAAAATGTAATCGATATTCGATGGGGAAAGCCCCGCTTTGTCCAGCGCCTTATTGACCGCATCCTTCTGCATGCGGCTTTCCGCCTTTTCCCACGATTTCTCCCCAAAGGTGGTATCGCTGCAGGCAATGTCAAAATATGGGGCCAAGGGACCCTCCCCCTCTTTTTTCCCCACTACCGAAGCATATCCCGCTATAGACGGGGGGGTATTCAGTATGAGCGTACCTCCGCTTTTATTCATCAAATATTCCCCCTTTATTTCACCACGGAATGGATAATATAATAAATGATGCCATACAAAACCGATGCCGTAATCCCATAAACCAGCACCGGCCCTGCTATCACAAACATTTTCGCGCCAAGACCCAGAACATACCCTTCCGATTTAAACTCCAGCGCCGGAGAAACTATGGCGTTGGAAAAACCAGTGATCGGGACCAGCGTTCCTGCTCCCCCGTAACGGGCGATATTGTCATAAACGTTAAGCCCGGTAAGCAGTGCGCTTAAAAAAATCAGCGTTACTGAAGTAAGCGTAGAGGCCTGGTCCTGCCGCATGCCTACAGAAAGATAGAAATTCAGCAGCGCCTGCCCGATGGTGCAGATTGCTCCGCCGATTAAAAAAGCGCCCACAAGATTTTTAACGGAATTAGTGGATTTTGAAGCTTTTTTACTCATTTTATCAAATTGCTGCTGTGTAACTTTCACAACGAACCCTCCATAAAAACGGATTTGCTTTTATTATGAACAGGTTTTTTGTTATTATGAATTCTTAAGCTATTAAAAAAAGTCCTGCGAAAAAATTTCACAGGACTTTTCACTCCTTTTTAAAACGCAATAAGCTTCCATGCCTTTTGTGCCTCACTGGGGGTAACAGACGTGCTTTTGATTAAGTAAACCTCGTTTCCTTCGGAGGATAAATGATATCGGAAGGTAATGAAATGGGGCGAATCCACAAACTGCACTTTTACAATCAGCGTATTGACGTCCTCCCAGTAATAAGCCACGGCAACTGTGGCATCGCTGTTTTTATAGAGATCAAAAACGCCGCTTACCGGGGCAACCGGGAAATTTTTTTCTTTAATATAGGTCCATCTGTTTTTTTCGCAGGCCGCTTCAAAGCTGCGTCCGTCGCTGCATTGCAGCGTGATATAGCAGGAGTTGTTTTGAACATTCAGTGCAAGCCTGGTTAATCCGTAGGGATTCGATTCTATATCAAACATCTGATGGTAAGGGCGCTGGATGGCAGGAAACCATTCAATCTGATTGCAGGAAAGAGAAGCGGTTTTAATTTTTAACAGCGCGTTTTCAGCGGGATTCGGTTCCAGGGGAGTATCCTTTATTCTGTCAAAAATCTGTGTCCAGAACAGGTTCAGCACCAGCTGCATATCCTGCGTTTCCCCAATCATGACCATGACCAGATCCTTTTCGGGAGAAACCAAAATATACTGGCCGTAAGCCCCGTCCGCCCGGTAGCAGCCCCGGGTACACCGCCAGAACTGGTAACCATACCCCTGCTGCCAGTCGGGATTCGGCATATGCTCGTTGGAAATCTGTAAGGATACCGCTTCTTTCACCCAGCGCTCGGATAAAATGCGCCGGCAGCCCAGCTTTCCGTTATTTAAGTATAAAACTCCGAGCTTTGCCATATCCTCCATGGTCACATGCAGACCCCATCCTCCCAGACAGATATTCCGGGGGCATTTATCCCAGACAATCCCCGTCATATGCAGCGGTTCGAACAGACGGGGCGTCAGATATTCCATCAGATTCTGGCCCGTTACCTTCTGTACAATGGCTGAAAGCATATAGCTTGCGCCAGAGTTGTATGCAAAAAACGTTCCGGGCCGAAACCTGACCGGCAGTGATAAAAAGGTTTTCACCCAATCTTCTGAAGCAACCAAGGACTGCAGCGTATCCGTATCGTGACCGGTACCCATGCAAAGCAGGTCGCGCACCCGCATTTCCTGAAGGTTTTCGCCGGGATTTTCCGGAGCGGATTCAGGAAAAAAAGAAAGCACCCTGTCGTTTAAGGAAAACAGGCCCTCCTCAACGGCCATGCCAACAGCGGTGGAGGTAAAGCTTTTGCTGACGGAATAGACATGGCGCTTATCAGTATATCGATATGGCGTTGCAATGCCATAGCTAAGCAGCTTATTGTGGCGGAGCAGCATAAACCCCTGAAAATTGATCTTATTCTGCTCAACGGAGGATAAAAAACCCTCTATATATTGGGAGGCAATTCCGGCGCTTTCAGGAGAAGCGGATTCAAACCATTGATGATCGCACATAGCAAGCTCCTTTAGTCATTGGTATTTATCTTAATTTTACCCTATTCTTCTTTAAAATCAAGAATATTCTGCCTAAAAATACCCAAATTGTTTAAAATCGGGGAAAACAACCTTTGCATACAAAAATTCCATAAAAACTCTAGCAATATTGTATTATACGGCTTCAGGCGTTATAATAAAGAATATGGGTCTGTCAATATAAGAGATAAAAGGCGGAGAAAATTATGTTTTCAGTATCAGGCGTCACTAAAAAGTATGGAAAAACCGTTGCCAACAACAATATTTCTTTTTCAGTTAACGACGGCGAAATCGCCATCCTGCTGGGGCCGAATGGGGCGGGAAAATCCACCATTATCAAATGTATCGCCGGCCTTCTGCGTTTTTCCGGAGAAATTACAATAAACAGCTTTCCCAACAAAACGCTGGAAGCAAAAAAAGAGCTGGGATATGTTCCTGAAATGCCGGCGGTATACGATTTGCTTACCGTCTGGGAGCACTTGGAGTTTATCAGCCGGGCCTACGAGCTCTCCGGCTGGGAGGAATATGCGAAAGAGCTATTGGAGCGTTTTGAGATTCTGGATAAAAAAGGTAAGCTGGGCAAAGAGCTGAGCAAGGGAATGCAGCAAAAGCTGAGCATCTGCTGTGCCCTGATCCACCGGCCGAAGGTAATAATTTTTGATGAGCCGATGGTGGGACTGGATCCTCATGCCATCAAGGAGCTGAAAGCCCTGTTTTCCGAGCTGAAGCAGCAGGGCTGCTGCCTGCTCATCAGCACCCATATGATCGACAGCGTAGAAAATTACTGGGATGTCGTCCATATCATGGTCGGCGGCTCTTTTGCCGCTACCAAATACAACAGCACACCGGGCGACGACGGCCAGACGCTGGAAGAGCTTTTCTTTGAAATCACCGAAGGAAAGGCTGAAAAAGAATGAAAAGTCTGGCGTATTTGTTTTTCACCACCATGAAAAATTCATTGAAAGAGCTGATCAAGCATCCGTCCCGGCTGATTATGTATCTTATTTTTATCGGCCTGATTGTGCTGGTGGTCGTTTCCTCCCAGCTTTCCGATGCGGACACTGCCTCAGTTTCCTACCGCAGCCTGAACGAATTCGGCGCCATTGTGCTTGCTCTGTATACTGCGATGTTCGTTCTGATGGCTCATAAGGGCCTTACCTCCGGCGCCAGTTTTTTTTCCATGCCGGATGTAAACCTCCTGTTTCTCTCCCCTGTTTCTCCCATTAAAATCCTGCTTTTCGGCATTGTTAAACAGATGGGGACATCTTTGATGGTCGGTCTGTTCATCTTTTACCAGTACTCCTGGATGCATAACACTTACGGTATTTCCTTCGGCATGCTGCTGTTTGTTTTTCTGGGTTACTGTCTGACGGTATTCTGCGCCCAGCTGACCGCCATGGCAATTTATTCTTTTTCCTGCAACAGCGAAAACCGTAAAAAGGCCATTAAAGGCGTCCTTTACGCTGCCGGGCTTCTCTGTGCCGCCTATCTTGTTTATCCTGTGCTCGCCTCCGGGTCCTCCGACCTGCTTGGTACTGTTGCAGACAGAGCCAATTCCGGCATTCTGGAGTGGATCCCGGTGGCAGGATGGCTTAAAGGAGCCGTCATAGGCGCCCTGACGGCCGGCTCGCTTCACATTCTGACAGGATTCGGTCTTACCTTGGCTTACGCAGCTATTGTAATTCTCCTGATTGCGGTGAGTAATACCGATTATTATGAGGATGTCCTGCAGGCTACCGAAATAACTTATACCGCCATTACCGCTCAAAAACAGGGCAAGGCGGCGGAGGCTATTCCAAAAAACGTAAAAGTCGGCAGGACCGGTATCGGCAGGGGCTTTGGCGCATCAACCTTCTTCTATAAGCATTTGCTGGAAAACCGCCGGGCCGGAATGTTTTACCTGGACATCAGCTCTATCATTTTTATTGTTGCCAACTGTATTTTTGCCTTTTTTATGAAAGATCAGGGTATTATCGCCATCTTTGCCTTCGTCACCTATATGCAGGCTTTATCCTCTTTCGCAGGAAGATGGCTCAAGGAGCTTTTGCTGCCCTACGTTTATCTTACGCCGGTCAGCCCCTTTAAAAAGCTGATTTCCATTTGCGGGGAAACCCTTCTGAAATCCGCGGTAGAATCGGTCGTGCTGTATATTCTTATCGGGTTTATTATCGGAGCCTCCCCGGTGGATATCGCGTTCTGTATTGTGGCACGGGTCGGGTTCAGCTACCTTTTTATGGCTGTCACCATCCTGCTGGAACGTCTTTTCGGTTCCATGACCAATCGGGTCATGATTATTCTCCTGTATTTTCTGATGGTGCTGATTATTGCCGCTCCCGGCATGATTCTGGGTGGGATCCTGATGGTGGCTATCCAGGCCGGATTCTGGCTGTTTCTGCTTTGCAGCCTCATATGGAATTTGGGGATAGGCAGTCTGATCTTCTATCTTTGCAGAAATATTTTAAACTATGCAGAGCTGAATAATCAGTGATTTTTTATCGAAAAGGGGCGACATCGTGTTTTCATCCGTAAACAGCGTAGGACTTTCGGGCATCGATTCTTATCTGGTACGGGTGGAAACCGATACTTCTCAGGGACTCCCCTCCTTTGACATTGTGGGTCTTCCCGATACGGCGGTAAAGGAATCCCGCGACCGGGTTCGCTCCGCCTTAAAAAACTGCGGTTACGACTTCCCTGTCAGCAAAATTACGGTCAACCTCGCCCCCGCCGATTTAAAAAAAGCCGGCCCGGTCTATGACCTGCCTATCCTTCTGGGTATTTTGCTGGCATCCCATCAGCTGAATCAATCGCTTTCTGATTCCGTCTTTATCGGGGAGCTTTCCCTCTCCGGCGAGGTTCGGGGAGTAAACGGCGTTCTCCCCATGGCCATCAGAGCCAAAGAATTGGGCTTTAAACGGTTCTATGTTCCTGCCGAAAACGGCCTGGAGGCTTCATTGATTGAAGGCATCGAAATTATCCCTCTGGATCATCTTGAGCAGCTGATGAAGCATTTAAATAAGGAAAACCCTATTTTGCCCTGCAGGCATCAGAAAATACCGGAAGGGTTGATGGATTATCCCTTGGATTTTGCCGAGGTAAAAGGGCAGGAAAACGCCAAGCGGGCGCTGGAAATCGCCGCCGCACTCGCACGCATGCTGCAGGGCGACACCCCGCTGCTGCTGGCCGCGCCGCTGGCCATCTGCGCCGCCATCTACACCGCCTACTTCATGGCCCCGACCCTGCGCCGCAAGGTCAAGCCGGTGATCGACCGGACGATGCCGATGGCGGAGGGGGCGCTGCCGGTGGCGATGGCGGCGATGATGTCCATGATGAAGCTCCTTTCCGACAAGAAAACGAAAGAATTGACAGCGAGGGGGCACATGTGGTATTTTAGTTAAAAATCCATACCGGCTTCGGGCGAATACCTACCGCAGACAAGGTTTTTCCTGTCGGCGGTCTTTTTGTCTGCCCGGAGCGGGAAACAGAGGAGAGACAAGCATGTGGAATATGATCTGGCCCATTGCGATGGTGGTGGCGGCGAACACGTTCTATCACATCTGCGCCAAGTCCACCCCCGGCGCGGTGCAGCCCTTCGCGGCCCTGACCGTGACCTACCTGACCGCCGCGGCGCTGTCGGCGGTCCTGTTTTTCGTCACGGCGGAGCAGAAGAACCTGTTCGCCGCCATCGGAAAGACCAACTGCATCGTCGTCTTCATCAACCAGCTGCGGGAGAAGGTGGGCGTGGTCTACGGCAATCCGGAGGTCACCACCGGCGGCCGGGCGCTGAAAT
>ENA-UOOK01003554-UOOK01003554.1-fermentation-metagenome-genome-assembly--contig:-NODE-3554-length-17594-cov-81.618450_pt1 | contig 17594 bp, 18 predicted proteins | sample MGYA00245777_ERZ724023 | MGnify/ENA primary metagenome ERZ724023 (study PRJEB28704, sample SAMN03018312) | fermentation metagenome | biome: anthropogenic terrestrial biome; feature: soil...
AAATATTCTTACCGGAATTATTGTGGTAAACGACAGGGTCAGAAAAGCGACAACAGGAACCCGGGGTTGTCGGAGTTGATTTCGTGGCACGGGGCGGAAATTTCCGGATTATTTATTCAGTTTGGTAATGGCTGAAAATGATCTTGTGCCTGTATTTGTACTGATGATAAGACAGATCCTCCGATACAAATGTCCTAAAGCCTTCTTTCCTGTAATGGTTGCTTTCAATCTGAAAAAGAACCTTGCCAATACCTTTGTCGGGAAATATGGAAAACATTCCATTTATATCCACCGTTCCAATGCTGTCGGGTAGAATAGCTTTGGAATTATCCCGTTCGTGATAAAGAATGCCGTCTTTCGATTCGTTCAATTTGTAGTGCTGGACATCTATAACCGTTAATCCGTAATAAATATACACGTTGGATAGAATATCCGGCTTGATATCGTTACTGTTAACCGATGAATAATTGACGGAAAGAATGATTTCCGGTTTATCCTCAATTTTAGGTTCTTCCTTTTCACAACCGGTGAAAAAGAAGAACAGATTAAAAATGAGAAAGATTTTCAATGTTTGTTTTAGCATAACCACAAGAAGTTTCAGACAATTAATTCAATAATATGGGGCATACATATATTTGATAATGACCGGTTCTATATGCATTGTTAAAGTCCGGTATGGGATAAGAATTCCGTCCTTGAATGTTTTCAAATTTAAAATTATTGCTTCTGATAATCTCATCCTCAAAATTAACAGTAACAGTACCCAGGTCATCACTTCCCGTTGTTACTGATGTAGTTGAAGTGACTGTTTTGGTTTGTTTCTCACTTGATCCATACTTTGTGCCAGTTTTAATTATTTCTCCAATGCCTGGGTCGAAGCTAAAATTAGAAGCAAACTCGGTTGACGTTTGAACTGTTTGACTAGTTGTTTGAGGATCATCCTTCTCAAAAATAGATATTTTATAGGTAATACTGTATTTGGATAAGTCATAATCAAACATTGGTACTTCGATAAAACAAAAAAGATTTTGAATATCAGTTATCTTGTATACAGTCCTTTTCTTCCAAAGTATGCCTTTAGTTTTAGAAATAACATTTATATTGAACAACTTGGTGGGATCTAATCTGAAACTTGTATTGGTTTCACTGCTAGGTGTGTTTTTTGATAAAACACTATATTTCACTTGAAATTCAAATTCTCCGTCAGTCCAAGGCGTCAACATGCTTCTCGATGTGCCAGGGATTGATATTTTTCTCATGTCAAACCAATCATTTTTATTGATTAGTTTGGGATCGTCTCGAAATCTGGTAATATTATCTATCAATGTTGAAGGATTACCTAAAAATTTAAAGCCAACAATACTTTCTCTAAACCTGACGTCTAATCTTCCTCTATCATTTGAATTTGTCAGGTTGTAATAAACATAATCTCTTTGCCAACCAATCAAGTTATTGGGAAATATATTATATGCTTCCAACGCTTTTTGAATCTTTACATTGTTATTATAATCGTCTCGCCTTGTCTCAGGTCTCGGCATGGTGTTATCAAAAACCGGATCAGTAAATTCAAACTCAATATTTGGATTTTTTGTGCTTCTTAATATAGAAGAATGGCTGTCCCTCTCTTTTTTAAGAATAATGCGTTCGTTTATTTTAAGGACAACAATTGGGAAGCCTGGTATTTCGTCAGGTTCTAGAACATATTCATTTCCTTTTGCATCATAACAATAGGTAAGTAAACTATTGTTCGGACGTACAGCAACATCCGGAAATTCGGTTTGAACATTCCATGAATCACAAGAGAAGGAGTTTTCCGGTAAAGAAGGCACAAAAATAGTCAATGTCGGAAAGGATTCCATCATAAAATCCATATCTTTAGAATCTAAATAAGTTAACATAAGATTTTCTAAAGTTGTACCGTCATTAAGTTTTTTATCTTTTACAAGCATGTAAAGGACATCATAATCATAGTTGATTCTTCTTAAAGCCTCGGTTTTTATTAATTCCCTGCATTCCTTGTTCTCATACAGGACATTGGCAAGTGCTTTAGCAAAATTTTCAATAATGATTTCTTTACCAGTTCCTTTGATATTGTTGGGATTTTCTACAGGTTGTTCAATATCCATCTTCTCGCACGCTACAAAGGAAGCCATTAATGCCATTACGGCAAAAAAGTAAAGCAGTTTTTTCATTTTTTGTTGAATTTATAATTATGCAAGATTGTTTGTCCCTTGGGGGTTTTGTTTCGGGGATAAGGCGGCGGTTGCCGCAAAAGTAACCGCCGCCCGGTGTGTCTTATTTCACAAAAGTTCCGGTGTAAGTTGTATTGTTAAGCGTAATGCTTACAGTATAAGTTCCGGCGGGAAGCGAAGATATATCGAGCATATCCGTTCTGTTGTTGTAACACGAAAAAACGGTTTGTGCGGCCCCGCCGGCACCATATACCTGTACATAAATATCGCCCGTGTAGTTCTCTACCGAGACGGATACTATATAATCATCGGCATAAGCCTCAACTAATGTGCTTGTGGCGGAGCGAGTTGAAGAATCGTGCTTTTCTAACTTAATTTTTTCTTTTGCCTTGTTTATTTCCATATTTGAAACGGATGTAAACGATTGTGCGCATAATATGCAGCATAGCAGGGCTGCAACCGTCAATAATTTAGTTTTCATTAATGGATGTGGTTTTTTGTTGTTTTATTTTCGGGTACAAAGTAACGGCAATTAAGGAGGGGGAGCAATAGTCCGGTGCGATTCTTACCCTGAAAACAATGTATTATGTTGATATACAGTTGTGTTTGAAAAATATTCTTACCGGAATTATTGTGGTAAACGACAGGGTCAGAAAAGCGACAACATAAATTCGGGGTTGTCAAACGCGGAGGCATTGACGTGCATTTTCTTTTTCAGGTACGATTTTTTCGATTTCAGGTTGGCCGGAGTGGTGTTAAGTAACGCCACAATGTGCTCGTTTCCGGCTCCAATGGCCAGCATAAAGAGCAGTATGCGGTCGGTTTCATTTAATAGTTCCAGCCCATTGGCGGTTTTCAGCGTTTCTGCCAACAACTCGTCAGTAAAAAGTTGCTGAGTGGTTTTATCGAAAAGTTGACGGTTGTCTTTTAATATTTGCTCGTATTTATCGGCCGTGTCGTTGTCTTTTGCCCGTATTTTGTTTGAAAAAGTAAGCAGTTCTTGCTGTAAACTGTTGTGCAACTTCAGGTAAGGCAGCACAATATTTATCATGCGGCGGTTTTCGGACGCTTGTTGCCGAGCCAATCGCAGTTTGCTTCGGGCATTGTTTTTTTCGAGCAGGGCTATTTTTCTACGGCGGTTCCAGTCGAATATGACCGCGGCCAAAAGTAAAAGAAGCGATAACGAGACGCTTGTAAATATCCTGCCCCGTTTTTGCGCCTTCAGGGCTTTGTTCTCTGCTTCGGCAAGGTTGTAGCGCTTTTCCAATTCCTGTATTTGGGTATCGAGCCGGGTATCGATGCTTTTCTCGTAGGCCTCGAACGCTTTTTGGCGGTACTCCAATGCCAGCCGCAGGTTATTTTGCCTCTCAGCTATATCGGCAACATTATCATACAATAAATAGTTAAGTTTGTAAGCAGAATCCGTAATATGTTCAATGGCAAGTTTTGCATAATACATGGAACTGTCAGCTTGCCCGTTACCGGTGTAAGCATCGGAAAGAGAGTAGTAGAGGCGAAACAACTGAGGAGTTTCTTTCAGATAAGGAATCAAATTAAAACGTTTTTTGGTGTATTCCAATTTTTTGTCATTAATGTTCTGAGTACCAAAATAAGTAGCTTGAGCATTGTGCAATTTATATAAAACATCGGGCGATTCATCGGCAGAAATTTGCGCAGAATCTAAATACACTTTACCTTCTTGGTAATTTTCTTGCTCCATTTCATTCCAAAACAACGCCAGATATGTGTCAAAAACGTGAATTGAATCTCTTTCTTGTTTTGCCGTTTGCAACGCTTTATTGAAATAGTTGTAGGCTGAGCTGAAATCATTGTTGTTCGATAATAAATCACCCAGATGATAATAGAGCATATATCCGGTGCTGGGATTGGACCGTTTTTGTTTTAAATATAACTGTTCCGCCTCTTTCAAGGGAGTAAAGACAGTGCTGTCCGCAACTCCCATCCGGTGTCGCACAATGGATAAATACGTGAGTGCACGGATGTGATTTTCGCTCCGCTTACCGTTATGGTGGTAATGGCGGTGCACGGCGTTTATCAGCGAATCGGAGGTGAACTGCACAAACCTTTTGTCGTCGGCAATAGTTTTCAACAAGCCGTAATATGCCCGGTTGGCGCGGGAGAGTTCTTTAGGGTTTAATTGAAGCAAACTGTCGTGTATGGCCTCGGGGTGTTCTTCCAGTAAGGAATCCCATTGTTGTAGCCGGGCATATATTGACCGGTTGTGATCACGGCGGCACAAAGCCAGGATCAACAATAAGGCAAGCAATATGGCTGCTTTTTTTAACATAACGGCTTCCGCTTAGGGATGTGGTTACCGCAAAAATAGCAAAATTTTAACGAAAAACAATATCCTTCACAATTTCCATTCCGACGTGCTCGTTTAGTTTATCCATCAGGGTCTGTTTGTTCAGGATCAGCTCGGCGCGCAACACCGATGAAGTAAGCTGCACGTGCAGGACGTTTCGCCGGAAATAGACGTTTTTGGTGTAGTGCGAAACCCCTTCGCCCAACAGTTCCCGCCACGCCGAGACGGCGCGATGTTCGGCCACCGATGTCTTCAATCCGGGATTTTCATCGAAGAATTCCGAAAGGATGTTGGCTATGGGTTGGGCGTTTTTTTTAAGCATACTCTGTTATCTCCCCGTCTTTCACCCAATAGATGTGGTGGCTGTTGTTGATCCGTTCCAGTATTTTATCGAACGACCCCCGGTTGGTATCGGAGATAAAAATCTGGCCAAATTCATTGCTCGAAACCAGTTTGACAATTTCTTCCACCCGGTAGGCATCCAGCCTGTCGAAGATATCGTCCAGCAGCAAAATGGGTGTCCGTTTCCCGGTTTTAAGCAGGTAATGAAATTGTGCCAGCTTCATCGATACGAAGTAGGTTTTGTTTTGCCCTTGCGAACCCACTTTCTTTATGGGAAATCCGTCGAGCAACATCTCCAGTTCATCGCGGTGAATACCGGTGGTGGTGTGTCCCACCGCGATGTCGCGACGGCGGGTTTGTCGCAGCGCTTCCCTGAAATTGTTTTCGCGAAGTTGCGAAACGTAGTCGAAAGTCGCCTTTTCGTTGGATAAACTTATTCGTTTGTAAAACTCGTCAAAAACGGGAATAAACTCTTTTACAAACGCTTGTCGTTTTTCAAAAATGAGCTCCCCTTCTCCCGCCATCTGGTCTTCCCAAAGCTCCAGCAAGGTGAAATCGATTTCGTTGTCGTCCATTTTCAATGTTGCGTTGCGTTGTTGCAAGGCATTGTTGTACCGGATCAAGGCGTGCATATACGCTTTGTCGAACTGAGAAATAGCCATGTCCATAAATTTCCGTCGTTCTTCGCTACCCCCCTGGATTATCTCGATATCGGCAGGAGAAATCATCACCAGTGGAATAAATCCAATGTGGTCGGAGAGTTTTTCGTACTCCTTTTTGTTTCTCTTGAACTGTTTTTTCTGCCGCCGGCGCAATCCGCAATAGATTTCTTCCTCACCATCCTGTCCCTCCAGCTCGTACCTTCCCTGAAGCATGCAAACATCGGCGTCGTGTTTGATGATCTGACTATCGACTGGGTTGGTGTAACTCCGGCAGAACGACAGGTAGTAAACGGCATCCAGCAAATTGGTTTTACCCATGCCGTTATTTCCCACAAAACAGTTTATTTTGGGCGATAACTCCAGCTCAACCTGAGCCAGGTTTTTGTAATTTATAATGGATAAATGCTTTAATGTCATTGTGATTATTCCGCCAGGATCAGTTGTTGCAGCTCTTCGGGATTAACGTTGATTTTCAACCGCCCTTCCTCGGCAAATGTTATTTTTCCGGTTTCTTCCGAAACGACAATCACTTTGGCATCGGTTTCCTGCGTGATCCCTAATCCGGCACGATGCCGTAACCCCATGTGTTTGGGTATGTTCGGGTTCTGCGATATGGGAAGAATACAGCCTGCAGCTTTTATTTTTTTCCCCACAACGATCATGGCTCCATCGTGCAAGGGACTGTTCTTGAAGAAAATATTTTCAATCAGCCGGGAGGAGATATCAGCGTTGATGATTTCGCCCGTCTGCTCGTATAAGCTGAGTTGTAGGTCGCCCTGAACGACGATGAGCGCGCCAATCCTGGCTTTCGACATGTTCATGCAGGCCAGTACGATCGAAGTGATGTGCGATGTGTCTTTTTGCTGCTTGTCGACCGGGATAAAGAGTTTCGATACAAACTTCCACCCTTTCTTCGATCCCAGAGACATAAGGAACCTACGTATTTCATCCTGAAAAAGAATGACCAGCAATATCAGGCCGATATTCACGAACTGGTCAAGAATAGAGCCTAGAAGCACCATATCGAATACCTGTGATACAAGTACCCAGATAATCATAAAGACAACGATACCGATGAAAAGCGGGCGCATCCCCGATATTTTCACCATTTTAAACAGGTAGTACAACAGGGCTGCTACCAGTAAAATGTCAATAAAATCTTTTATTCCAAAGTGTTCGAGCATACAACGTTATTTGCTTATTTTTTCCACAATCTTTACACATTCCACGGCTTCTTTCACGTCGTGAACGCGTAAGATGTTTGCTCCCGACAACAAGGCAAATGTATTTAAAGCCGATGTACCGTTCAGGCTTTCCTGTGGGGTACACTCCAGCAGCTTGTAAATCATCGATTTCCGAGAGATGCCAACCAGAATTGGTACATCAAAGATATTGAAATATTTTAAATAAGCCATCAATTGGTAGTTTTGATCAGTCGTTTTACTGAATCCAAACCCCGGGTCAATGATGATGTCGTTTACGCCCAACAGGTTCAATTTCGATATTTTCTCGGAAAAATAGTACAGGATATCCTGAATAAAATTGTCGTAATGGGTGTGTTGTTGCATGGTTTGCGGTGTACCACGCATATGCATCAGGATATAAGGAACATTGAGCCGGGCAACTGTTTCGAACATGTTATCATCGATCTGCCCGCCCGAAATATCGTTGATGATGTTTACCCCGTATTTTTCCACGGCAGGCCCGGCTACTTCGGAATAAAACGTATCGATGGAAAGGATAGTATTGGGAAATTCTTTTCGAACGAGCCGAAGTGTCGGCTCTAAGCGTTTCAGCTCTTCCTTTGCCGGTATTAAAGTGGAAGTCGGTGTTGTGGATTGACCGCCAATATCGACAATTTTCCCACCTTCCTCCAGAATTTGGCAGACGCGGCTGACAATCTCTTCTTCAGATTGTTTACGACTGCCCGAATAAAAGGAATCGGGAGTAACATTTAAAATTCCCATCACCAGCGGAGTGGAAAAATCGAGCAATTCGCCGTTTATGTTAATGGATTTTATCATACCTTGTGTTGTGTATTACGGCTATAACGTTGAGTCCGGATCCTTGTCCGGATAGTCAATGGTATAGTGCAGGCCGCGGCTTTCTTTGCGTGCCATGGCTTGCTTAATGACCATATAGCCTACCTTGATGATATTGCGGAGTTCACAAATCTCGCGCGAGACAACCGACCGCTGAAAAAGGTTCTCGGTTTCCCGAAAAAGAATGTTCAGCCTGTCCATTGCCCGCTGCAGGCGAATATCGGAACGGACAATCCCCACGTAGGACGACATGATCTGCCCCACCTCCTTGTAACTCTGTGTGATCAGCACCATCTCTTCGGTGGAGGTGGTCCCTTCGGCATTCCAATCGGGAATATCTTCCTGAAAGGAAAACTTTTTGAATAGGGGTACAGAGTGCTTGGCAGCCGAATCGGCAAAAACCACTGCTTCGATGAGTGAGTTAGATGCCAGCCGGTTGGCTCCGTGCAAGCCTGTACAGGCACATTCGCCGTTGGCGTAAAGGCGGTTTATGCTTGTTTCTCCGTCAATACTTACGAAAATTCCACCGCACAAATAATGGGCAGCCGGGGCTACCGGAATCATCTCTTTAGTAATATCGATACCGTAGGTAAGGCATTTCTCGTAAATGGTGGGGAAATGTTTTTTGGTCTCTTCAGCGTCCTTGTGCGTTACATCCAGAAAAACATGATCGTCACCCCGGTTTTTCATCTCCGTATCGATGGCACGGGCAACGATATCGCGCGGCGCAAGAGAAAGCCGTTCGTCGTACTTCTGCATAAACTCTTTACCGTCTTTTGTCTTTAATACCCCGCCGTATCCCCGCATGGCTTCGGTAATGAGAAACGACGGACGCACGCCGGGATGATACAACGCCGTGGGATGAAACTGTACGAACTCCATCCCCTTTATTTCGCCTTTGGCGCGTGCTACCATGGCTATGCCATCGCCGGTTGCGACAAGTGGATTGGTTGTTGTTTGATAGATACAACCGATACCGCCGGTCGCCATCATGGTTATGCGCGAAAGAAACGTCAGCACTTCCCGGGTCTGTAAATCCAGAATGTAGGCACCGTAACATTCTATTCCCGGGGTATGCCGGGTGACAACCTGGCCCAGGTGGTGCTGGGTAAGGATTTCGATGGTGAAATGATTGTCATAGACATCAATATTGGGGTGATTCCGGATGGTTTCTATCAGACTTGTTTGTATTTCTGCACCTGTGCTGTCCTTGTAGTGTAGGATCCGAAATTCGGAATGTCCGCCCTCCCGGTGCAGGTCAAAATTTCCTTTTTCGTCTTTGTCAAAATTTACACCCCAGCTGATCAGTTCATTGATTTGTGCCGGGGCCTCTTGTACAACGCGTTCCACTACGCTGACATCACACAACCCTGCCCCCGCATCGAGCGTGTCTGTAATGTGTTTTTCAAAATTGTCCCAGGGATTTGTTACCGAAGCAATGCCGCCCTGTGCATAGTAAGTGTTGGCATCTTCTAGCGTTGTTTTAGCTATTATAGCCACTTTGCCGTGTTTGGCCACTTTCAGGGCGTAACTCATCCCCGCAATGCCCGATCCGATAATTAGAAAATCGTATTTATGCGTCATGCTCTTTTTCAGATTTTTTTCACCACAAATTTAGGTATTAAAGTTTAGAATTTGTTTTATATCATCATTTAAATAATTGAACTTCCGTTACGGCATCAGTTAAATCTTGCGAATGACAATGTATTGTGACCTTATAAAATAATCATTAAAACTCTGTGGTTTAGTTTGATTGTTTAAGTAAAAAACGTTTACTTTGTGTAGCGTATGTAACCCGATGGATAAACAATTTAAAACTTTCCAAACCAATGAAAAATTATAGGATTATTAACTTATTGCTGTTGCTGCTCTTTAGTTTTCAGCTCTTTGGGGATGACGTGTTGCAGGCACAATCGTATACGCTGCGGGGTAGGGTATTGGCAAGTGACACCCGCGATCCGCTTTCCAATGCGAGTGTAACTGTAGGAAGCCTGAATATATCGAGTGTCACCAACCAGGATGGATACTTTACGCTCAGGGTTCCTGCATCGGCAAAAAACTCCAGACTGATTATACGGTATCTGGGGTATGAGAACCTGGAGGTTCCGGTGGTTACGCTCATCGACAAGCCCAACAACCACATTATGTTAATACCTTCTTTCATTGAACTGGGGCCGCTTGAAGTAGTTTCTGGTGATGGAAGTGAGTTGATAAGGGAAGCGTTGAGCCGTATACCGCAAAACTATTCTACCGATCCCAATATGATGGTGGCGTTTTACCGGGAATCGATAAAGAAAAATGCAAACTATATTTCTTTGGTCGAAACCGTATTGGATGTGTATAAATCTTCGTATCGTTCGTACGAGAGTGACCAGGCAAAAATCTACATAGGCCGGAAAGCAACCGATATTTCGCCGCGCGATACTGTTTTGTTGAAGTTTCAGGGCGGAATCAGTACAGCACTTATGTTGGATGTGGCGAAGAATCCCGAGATCGTTTTTGGTGAAAAAGGGGATGAATATATTTTCACCATTGAAAGAATGATAAGCATCAACAACAAGCCGCACTATGAGATTAATTTCCTGCCGAAGAACGGTATAAAAGATATTCTGTTCCGGGGAAAGGTTTACCTGGATGTTGAATCCCTGGCTATTGTCAGAATAGAATTTAACATGAATGTGGAGGGCCGGAAAGATGCTTCCAATATTTTTATCCGGCGTAAACCTTCAAAGATGAAAGTGGATGTGGAAGAAGCCCGCTATATTGCCGATTTTATCGAAAATAACGGTAAATGGTTTTTCAATTACAGCAGCACTGAAGTCCGGTTCCGGGTAAGGTGGACTAACCGGTTCTTCGGGCTTTTTGCAACAAACTACACGATCGGTTCCGAGATGGCCATTACGGACAGGTATCAGGAAAGTGTCAATAAATTTCCGAGGGATGAACGAATCCGTTCTACCGATGTGATTGCGGAAAAGGTGGAACACTTCCAGGATCCTGAGTTCTGGGGCGAATACAACGTGATTGAACCCGACATAGAGATAAATAATGCCATAAAAAGATTGAGTGGGAGATTGATGCGCCGTGGAGAATAAATAGTTGTAAAATATTTGTAATCTGAAAATTTAGCTGTATCTTTGCCTCCCAAAAACTTTTTAAATAAATTTTTACAAACAAGTTTTATGTATTTAGATTCTGAAAAAAAGAAAGAAATCTTTGCCAAGCACGGAAAGTCTAACACTGATACTGGCTCGCCTGAAGCGCAGATAGCATTGTTTTCATACCGTATTTCGCATTTGACTGAGCATTTGAAGTCAAACAAAAAAGATTATAACACGGAACGTTCATTGAAAATTTTAGTGGGTAAACGTCGTCGTTTACTGGATTACCTGGTAGAAAAAGATATCAATAGGTACAGGGCTATCGTTAAAGAATTAGGCCTGAGAAAGTAAAATTTTCCGGAAAAACGAAAAAAAGGGAGTCGACGCTATTCAGCATTACTCTCTTTTTTGTTTTACATCCGCGCGGTCAGAAATCATACAGAATTCCAGCAGAAAAAATGGATGGCAAATTAAAAAATATGTTATAAAACATGTAAATATATTTTGCAGGTATGAAAAAAGAGGCTTATCTTTGTATCGATAACCTAAAACAATCTTTTTTACCTTATTGACAATAACAGGATAAACCGAAGACAAAAGAGGTCATCTCGATCGAGGTGACCTTTTTTTTATTCCATCATAAAGCCGATCAATGGCTGTTTTTCAGGAAAAACAAGGCGGTAATCATTTGAAAATTCTGAAGTTTTATAACCAAGAAGTAGCTGGGTCAGCGCATCTATCTCTACATAGAAATGCGTTGTTTCTTTTTTGCTGCTTTTGGAGACACTCCCGTTTTTTATCACAAAAACAGCATTGTTTTTCCCGATAATGGGGTCTGAAACTTTTACAGAAACTTTTATTTGGGGATATTTTTTTGCGAAAATTATCAACAGCTTTTCTGCATCTGTGATGCGCGACATGGCCATCAGGCCTTTTTTGACTGGAAAATCAAACAATGCGGCTTCTTCCACAATTGCACGAAAATCATCCGGCGTTTTTTGCACTGTCATGTCGCGTTGACGAAAAAAAGAATCGAATATCTCGTAAGCATTATGGAGGTTTTCCGATTCAACCATAATTTTTTGTAAGTCGGGAAGAGGGGCACCTGCATCAAATGTTTGGGTAAATCCAAATTGCCTGTAGAACTTCATTACTGTTTTGTCCTGCGGAACCAGAATGGCAAGCGGGATTCCTTTTTCATCCATTTCACCGAAAGATTTTTTGATAAGAGCCCCCATAAATCCTTTTTTCCTGGCTTCTGGTAGCGTGCATAGCCCGGAAAAATAAGCTACTGGAATTTCTGAACCGTGAAATGAAAAATCAAACGGGAGCATCTGCAGGGAAGAGACTGCCTTCCCGCTCTCGAAATAGATCAGTGTATTTTCGTTCCTGTATTTCTCCCGGAAATAAATCTCCATGTATTCGTCGGAATCGCCGAACACGGTTTTCCACATGTCGTAAACCTGCTGTCTGGTCGTATTGTCGGCGTAGTGTATCATGGTGATTAATTCTTAAGGCGTGCGTTGTATTTCTCGAGTAGAATATCGGGCTGATAAGACAGCTTGGCATTACGCAGGTTTTCAATACCCATGTCTTCTTCCCGGTTAACATAAGTAAAATCCGCTGCTTCATTCTCGATAAATTGCTGGTTGATGATGTTGTAGGCGCCGTGTATAGTGGTGAATGCCTTTTCTACGTGAACAATAAAGGTGTCTTTTGTAAGGGGCTCACCGATTGTGAATGCGGCGATTTCGTTGTTCACACATATTAACCCGCCCTTCAGCTCCAGGTATTCAAAATTCTCAAGCATCAGCGTAGTAGCAAAATCGTCGTAAACCAGCGAAGGGTCCTTCTCTTCCAGGTTTATCTGCATCCACTGGTCGAGCATTTCTTTACATTCCTTTACCAGTGCCGGATTCCCGGTCAACGATTTGTATTTCCACTCGTTTTCGCGCTTAAACCTGTTGATATGATTCCTTTTGCTTTGTAACTTTTTCCCGGTAAGGTTGATCATTTTTTCTGTTGTGTAGATATAGTCCGATACGCTGCGGTTGAACTTGTAATCGAAAGCACCGGGCATTGCCGTTTCAATTTCATTGATCATCTCCTGAGTCAACCCCCTGATCTGAAAAGTCGTATCAAACTGCTGATGGTCGTCTATGATCGTTTCAATGGCTCTCTTTATATTGTCGCCTCCCACCGGTTTCAGGTAGGAGTTCCGGTTGTTGTTGTCCCTGAACCGGATAAAAAGCCATTCGCCCTCCGTTGCATATTGGGTGTCGAATTTTTTCCCCCAGCTGTACAGATTGGTGAAACAGAGGTCCGATGCCCTGTAATTTTGTTTGCAGAGGTGCGAATTGATAATGTCTTTGTCTTTTAATTCTATGGATTTAAACGGTAGCATAAAATCGTTGCATTGTAGTTATTGAGTGTGAACAATCTTTTATGCGAAAAGTTTAACAAAAAAAGGAATGACACTGTCATTCCGTCAAAAATCAGGGGCCTGTTGGTTTAAAATTTTTTGAACCCTACAATCTCCCGGACTGCGGCAATGGTTTTTGATGCGCTTTCGCGTGCCTTTTCTGCCCCTTCCCGGGTGACCTTTCGCAAATAGGCGTCGTCTTTTTCAATTTCCAGGATTCGTTCGCGAATGGGTGAAGTCACTTTAATAATGTCTTCGGCCAGTTGTTTTTTCAGGTCGCCGTAACGAATGTCACATGCGTTCCATTTGTTTTCGTAATGTTCTACAACTTCGGGGGTCGAAACCACACGCATAATGGTAAACAGGTTCTCTATGTAGTCTGGTTTCACGGAATTCGGCTGAGTGGGTCCGGAATCAGTGAGGGCACGTTTTACTTTCTTTTCGATCTCTTTGGGCGAATCTGCCAGGTAAATGGCGTTTCCTTCCGATTTTCCCATCTTCCCGCTTCCGTCCAGCCCGGGAATTTTCACCAGTTCCTCTCCAAAGTTGTATGCGACAGGCTCTTTAAAAAATTCCACACCGTAGAAATTGTTGAACCGGCGGGCAAATTTACGGGTCATCTCCAGATGCTGTTCCTGATCTTTTCCCACGGGCACCTTGTCGGCGTTGTGAATAAGGATATCGGCAGCCATCAGCGTGGGGTAGGTAAGTAATCCCGCATTTACGTTCTCGGGTTGTTTTCTTGCTTTCTCCTTGAATGATGTGGTTTTGGCAAGTTCACCCATGTATGCGTGCATGTTCAGATAGAGATACAACTCGATCGTTTCCGGCACGTCACTTTGTATATAGATGACCGATTTACCGGGATCAATGCCCGCGGCCAGGTAATCCACCAATACATTTTTAACGTTCCCGTGTAAATCTTTCGGGTCGGGGTGTGTGGTGAGTGAGTGAATATCGGCAATAAAAAAGAAACACCGGTTCTCGTCCTGCATCCGGATGAAGTTGCGCAACGCACCGAAGTAATTTCCTAAATGCAAGTTTCCCGTCGACCGGATTCCACTGAGTACTGTATCCATATTGAAATTGACTGTTATTTGAAGTGCAAAGATAATAAATATTTACGATTTAGGATTTCATGTGTTCTGTTGTTTGATGGAACAGAATCACGAAACTCATCCTTTTTTTCGTAAATTTGCAAATCACAAATCAATCAAACAACAAATTCAATAGTTTTACGATGAAGAAATTTATTCTATTATTTACCTTATCCGTTTTTGGATTGCTGACTTTTGGCCAGCAGGTTGAACGGGGAATTTCCATTATTCCCGAACCTGTTTCCGTAGTTAAAAAAGGAGGGTATTATGTGCTACCCGACAATATCGTGATTTCCGCTCCTTCAGGAGACGGGATGAACTTTATAAACGAACACCTGGCGGAAAAACTTTCCACGGCTCCGGGTAAAAAAGTGACCGTGCGCAATAACGTGGCCAGCGCGGACATCGTTTTAACGGTCAATGCGAAGACAGACGCTAAAATTGGCAACGAAGGGTATACTTTGTCGGTTACTTCGGGTAAAGTGAGGATTAACGCCAATAAACCGGCCGGGTTGCTGTACGGTGTTCAAACGTTCTTGCAGCTTTTGCCGCCTCAAGTTGAAAGTGATAAACCCGAAAGGAATGTTTCCTGGCAGGTTCCTCAAGTGGAAATTACCGATTATCCCCGGGTAGGCTGGCGTGGGTTGATGCTGGATGTTTCCCGTCATTTTTTTACCGTTGACGAGGTTAAACAATACCTGGATAATATGGTGAAATATAAGTACAACCTGTTCCATTGGCACCTCACTGACGACGAAGGATGGCGAGTCGAGATAAAAAGCCTGCCCAAACTGACGGAAGTTGGAGCATGGCGTCAGGAGCAAATCGGGTGGTTTGGAGGCTTCTCACAGCCCAATCCCGATGCCCCTAAAAAGTATGGCGGTTTTTATACGCAAGAACAGGTCAAGGAGATTGTTCAATACGCCAAAGAGCGCAACATTCAGGTTATGCCTGAAATCGATGTGCCCGGACACAGTTCGGCTATTCTTGCGGCTTATCCTGAACTGGCTTGTTTTCCTGAAAGCGAAACACACGCCGTGCGTACGGGCGCGCCTTTTCTGGACTGGAATACGGGTGGCCGGCCGGCGGCAATATACGAAAATACGCTTTGCCCATCCAACGAAAAAGTGTATGAGTTTTTGGACAAGCTGATGACTGAAGTGGCTTCGCTTTTCCCCTTTGAATATATTCATACGGGTGGCGATGAAGCGCCGTACACGTTTTGGGAAAAAAGCCCCGATGTGAAAAAGCTTATGCAGCGCGAAGGCATTAAGGATATGGCCGGAGTGCAATCCTATTTTGGTAAACGGCTGGAGCGGATTATTTTATCAAAAGGCAAAAAAATGATGGGATGGGACGAAATTCTGGAAGGCGGTATTACGCCAACCACTGCGTTGATGAGCTGGCGCGGCGTTAATTACGGAATTGAAGCGTCCAAATCGGGGCATTATGTAGTGATGAGCCCAACCAATTACGTGTATATCGATTATATGCAGGGCGATATCAGCACGGAGCCCCGTGTTTATGCTTCGTTGCGGTTGAACCAAACCTATAAATTCGACCCGATTCCCGAAGGAGCTGATGCTAACTATATTTTAGGAGGCCAGGCCAATCTGTGGACAGAACAGGTTTACAACATCCGTCAGGCAGAATACATGACCTGGCCGCGTGGATTTGCTGTTTCTGAATCGCTTTGGTCTCCTAAAGAGAAAAAAGACTGGGACCAGTTTGTGTTGAAAACAGAAAATCATTTCGTGCGTTTCGACTACGCAAAAACGAAATATTCACCAGCCATATACGATCCGATTGTGCGTGTTACGCGTGACAGTGAGCAGTATTTCGTGGAGCTAACTACAGAAATAAGCGGATTGGATATTTACACCAGTTTCGACAGTTCAACACCGGATAACTTCTATCCCAGATATGCCAAACCGCAGCTTATCCCCAAAGATGCTGTTATGATGCGTATAATCACGTACCGCGGCGATACGCCTATTGGGCGGTTGTTAAGCATTCCGGTAGAAGATTTGAAGAAAAGAGTCCGGTGAAAGTTTGGATAATAAAAAGATTATCACTATTTTTGCGCCGCTTTTTGGAAGCTCCCTCGTGTGATGGGAAATAAAGAAGCAAAAAACAAACTTTATTTTGAGTAACACAAACAAAAATTAAAAAATGAAAACGTACGAATTAAAAGGCGAAGTCAGAGAAGATTTCGGAAAAAAAGCAGCGAGAAGCTATCGTAGCGAAGGGCTTATTCCCTGTGTTGTTTATGGCGGAAGTAACGAAAAAAACCTCAATTTTGTGGTGAAAAAAAGCGATGTCCGCAACCTCATCTACACGCCCGAAGTTTATTTGATCAACCTTGTTTTGGATGGAAAATCCGTAATGGCTATTTTGAAAGAGATACAGTTCCATCCCGTAAAAGACAATATTCTTCACATCGATTTCTTGCACGTATTCCCCAATGTTCCGCTTGTAATTGAACTCCCGGTTCGCTTGGAAGGGTTGGCTGCCGGTGTTAAGTCGGGAGGTAAACTGTCGCTCGACTTGCGTAAACTGAAAGTGAAAGCATTGGCTGAAAAGCTGCCCCAGGAATTGGTTGTCAACGTAGAAGATCTCGAATTGGGAAAATCCATTCAGGTGGGCGAGTTGAACTTTGAAGGACTGGAACTGCTGACCCCGAAAAATGCCGTTGTTTGCCGCGTTCAGCTGACACGTGCCGCTAGAGGTGCCGCAGCTAAAGCACAGTAACGGTAAAGAGAAAACGTTAAATGAAGTATTTAATTGTGGGATTGGGGAATATCGGGCCTGATTACGAGAACACCCGCCACAACATAGGATTTAGGGTATTGGACGCTTTTGCAAAAGCGTCCAATATTGTTTTTCAGGACAAGCGATACGGCTTTGTCGCCGAGACCCGGTTGAAGAATAAATCGCTTCTGCTGCTAAAACCTTCCACGTTTATGAACCTAAGCGGGAATGCCGTCCGGTATTGGCTGCAAAAAGAGAAAATTGAAGACAGGAATCTCCTCGTAGTGGTAGATGACCTGGCTCTGCCGTTCGGTACACTGCGGTTGAAGTCGAAAGGCAGTGATGCCGGGCATAACGGGTTGAAACACATTGAGCAGGTCCTGGGTACTCAGCAATACGCCCGGTTGAGGTTTGGGATCGGAAATGATTTTCCCCGCGGAGCACAGGTGGATTATGTGTTGGACGAGTTTTCCGGTGAAGAGAAGCAGTTTCTTCCCGAACGATTGGAGAAGGCTGCGGAAATTATACGCAGTTTTTGCCTGGCCGGCGTAAATATTACGATGAATCAGTATAATAATAAGTAAGTGAGGTTGTATCAAAAAGGATGAACGAAGTTCGGATCGATAAATGGATGTGGGCTGTGCGGATTTTTAAAACCC
>ENA-UOOK01003555-UOOK01003555.1-fermentation-metagenome-genome-assembly--contig:-NODE-3555-length-17593-cov-7.035124_pt1 | contig 17593 bp, 18 predicted proteins | sample MGYA00245777_ERZ724023 | MGnify/ENA primary metagenome ERZ724023 (study PRJEB28704, sample SAMN03018312) | fermentation metagenome | biome: anthropogenic terrestrial biome; feature: soil; material...
GCCTTAATAGAAGTATCGGGTTGCATATCACCGACAAGGGAATATGTAAAGTTATTTTTTACTTCATCTTCAACCGTTACGTTAATTTTTTTATTTGTGTTTTTATAAGCAACTGTAATAATAGCTGTTCCGCTTGCTATAGCGGTTATTAAACCCGTTGCAGAAACTGTTACAATATTTGTATCAGAAGATGTGTATATTAATTGCGGATTTTCTACAATAACATCATTATCTTTTACAATTACATTAAGTTGATTATTGTCGCCATTCTTTAAACTTAATACATCTATAGCTTCAAGAGTATAAATATGCGGCACATTATCTGCTATTCCCGCTTCAAAATCATCCTTTGAATTTCCTTCTGTAACCGTCATTGTAATTTTAATTATACCCGCAGTCATGTCAGAATTAGTAAATTCAAAATCATTTGGTGAAGTAATTTCATAAACTCTTCTTGTGAGTATTATTCTCTTGCCTACATCTAATTTTAAAGTGTCTTTATTAAGTGGTACTGTTATATTTACTTTTGTATCAAGTTTAGTATTTTGCTTACCTTCTTGTATTCCATCTGTATAAAGTGAAAAGTCTTTACTAATTGCAGGACATTCACACAATTTACCTGTTTCATCCTGCCATTTAATATTTTTATTAGCTTTTTGCATCTTAGTTTCTTTATAAACATTATTATGGACATCTATATCAGATATAACTATATACATTTCATTTAATGTCAAATCTTCAATTATACTTCCCCAATGGATAGGAACGTCTATAGAGCATATTACTTTTCTTTCTTCTTTTACCTCTGTTAAAGGATTACTATGATGCTCAACAATTAATGGATATTCTTTCCCATCAACTTTATAAATTTCCCCATCAATTTCAATTTGCTTAGCCGTTAATAATAAACTATCATTTTTAATTTTTTCATAAGGTGAGGGATAATAATTATTATAATTTTTCATATTATTACCCCTCCTTATTCATAATCAATAGCCATGTTTTTAATTATTTCATCTATCTTACCATTTTGTAAAGAAATATCTGTTTCATATGCTTTTATATCTGTGTTATAATGTAACAAGCCTATTTCTTTCATAAAAGGTTTAAACATAGTTACATAATATGTCTTTTGGTTTTCTAAAAAATACAACCGCATATAATTGGCAATTAAAAGTATTATATCATTATTTAAATTTTCATTAACTTGCTCTAATTCATTATCATAAGTATAATCTGTTCTAACTCTATTATTAACTGCGTCAATTGCTGTTGTTATCATTCCATATTTACCATCATCAGTTGTAGGTAAATTTTTGTTATCTGTTTTTGAAATATCTAAAAATTTATTATAAATAGTATCATATGAGGTTGACATTTTATCACCTCATTTTTAATTTTCTTCAAATGCTATATCAACAGGTACTCCTAAAGCATCTGCTAATATTTTTTGTTTTGTAGCACTATCAAGTTTTATTTCTTTTGCTATATCAACCATATTTGCAACAGAATCTTTATTCATTGTTTTTAATTGACTTTCTAATTTTTTATAATTACCATTAAGAAGTTTTATACTATCTTCTCTCGATAATGTATTAGCGAGATAATCTTTTTTATCAGAAAGATTATCTACTATTTCTTTAGTTTCTTCAGTATCTTCAATTATTTTTAATTCTCCATCTTTAAAACAGGTTGTATTCATTTCAAGATATTGAACTAATTCTTCCGGTACTGTTTTTATATCTACTTTATTACCTTTCATACCTGACCATTCAAAAGGGGTTACCCTACCAGCCCATCTAACTGTATAAGGTATTACTCTATATCTACCTAATTTAACATCTGCCATTTTTAAAATTTCTCTCCTTTATTTTTATATTAAATCTAAAATAGATAGGAGAAAATATTCCCCTATCTACAATTATTTTTAATTACAGAATTATAGACGAATCCCTTAAATATCCAACATTTTGTCCTACAACCATTTCAATAGCACAATCTTGTTTTAACATCATTTTAATTCTTTCATCTTCAGGATTCTGTTCTGTAAATTGTCTCATATTACCATATTCTACTATTACAAGTGGTTTAGTTGTAGCTGTACCTGAGAACATATATCCTTCATTTACAGGTAATTCAACTTTGGTATTACTTTCATCTATAAATGGATTTATAAGATTTACTGCTGTAATTTTTCCTAATTGTGTAATATTAAGTGCTGAAAGTAATTCTTCTTTAACTCCATCAGTTAAAAGTTTTGACTTAGTTGCATCTGCAACCATTAAGCCTGCAAAATAATCAATAAATAATGAATCTGCAACTAAAACAGGTCTGCCACCATATCCAACACGTTGAATAACTCCTGCTATTTTATCTAAATCTGCAAGTACTAATCCAGAACCTGTTTTAACATTAGTAGCAGGTATTTTTGTTGAAGATATAGCTGCTTGGAAAACTTTTGAAATTTGTTTCCAATATAATCTTATTTTTGCATTTGCTATATCATTAATAAGAAGATTAAATTCATCTACTGAATCTTGAACAAAAGACAATGGTTCATAATAGAAACCAGTCTGCATTGCTTGTGGCACTGCAACAGTTTTCTTTCCACCTTCTACTCTTGTTAAATCAGTTCCAGTTCCAGTTGCAGCAAATTTAATAGTTGCCCTATGATTCTGTGGTATAGTATAAGCATAAATATCTCCAGGTTTTGCTGTTCTAAAATCTGCAAGTAATCCAAGCATATCAGTTGCCATTGGTCTTGCTATTTCATCTGCTGCTTGTACTATAATGTTATTAAATTGATGAAGTAATGATGGGTCAGGAGTAACACTTCCATCCCCAAACACCTTATTACAAAGTGCTTTTATATCGTTATAATCTTTATTAACCTGTTCTTTATCTGCAATCTTTTTTGAATTATATACTCTAAGCATTAAATTTTTAGTTTCATTTGTTTTTAATTGTTCCATTATGTAATTCCTCCTTTTTATATTTTACTTTTATTAAGCCATTTTCTCAAATTTTACAACTGGTTTACCACAAAGATATTCCAAATCACTTTCACTTGAAACTACTAAGAACTTATCAACTGCTGTAGCATAATCAGTATGAGCTGATGCAGGATCAGAAATTATAAATTTCTTTGTTGCAGGATCAAAATGTGCCACATATCCATTCTTTATTTCAGTTACACCTGTATTTAGTGAATATGCTGAAGATTCAAAATGAAATCCTTCATCTAAAAATATAATTCTTGCCCTTTCGCCAACAGCATTATAAAAATTAACCATTGGTTCAGCATTTGTATATCTTCTCTCTGGTGCTGCAATTAAATACCCTTTCTTTTTTACATCTGATAACTGTTTACAAATTCTTTCTCCTTCTCCATTAAACCCTAATTCTACTAATGTAAAATTATCAATATCTGCTAAATCTACAATAGCACCATCTGCTAAAGTTCTGACATTCCAAGATGAGATATTCCCAACTGCATGATCATAAGTATTTTTATATGCTTTTAAAAATTCACTTGCCATAATTTATTCCTCCTTAAAATTTTAATATTTTAGTTTTATTATTTTGCATAATATTGATTATACAAAATATCTTTTCTCAAAATCATCTTGTGTTTCGATTAAATTATTTAATGATTTTGCTGGTTCAATAGGCACTTTGTTGTCCTTCTTTTCTATTGGTTTAACTAAATCAACAAGCATTAAATTTAATGAAAGTGCAGCTTTTTCATCATTTAATGATTTAACTATTAATTCTTGCACTTCTTTAGATTCATATTTATCTTTTGCATTTAAGGCTATAAACTTTTCTTCATATTTAGCTTTCTGTGCATTTAATGTTTCATCATATTTCTCTTTATTAAACTTTTCAACAACAGGTTTCATTTCATTAACTTGTTTACTTAATTCAGCAATTGAATCAGTAGCTACTATTAATTTATTTGAAGCTTCTGTATTTTCAGAAGTTAAATTTGCAACTGTCTCATTAAGTAAAGTTATAGTATTATCTCTTTCTACAATTTTAGTATTAAGTTCATTTATAGATGCTTGTACTGCACTAACTTCTATCCAAACCTCATCTCTTTCTACTAAAACTTTATTTGTCAAGTCAACAGTTACTTCAGTTTCAGTTTTTGTATATGGTACTTTATAATATACATATTTATTATTTTCATAATTTTCATATACAAAATATGTATCATAAATTCCATAATTTGAAACCCAAACATAATTAAATTCTTCAGCAGTCATAGTTTTTGATAATGCTGTCATAATTTTTTCTCTTATATCTCCATGTGATAATTCACATAAAGCTTTATATAATAGATTTTCTGCCATTTTATCATCCTCCTTACTATTTTTTATATTTTTATTTATATTGATGTCAATATTAGACCAATTTTGACTTTTAATTAACTGTGATATTGCTTTATTCCATTGTTCTTTTTCATTTAAAGACAGTGATTTAAGTTGAGCTTCATCATATGCAGGTAAAATTTCTGCACAATCACCTCTTTGCTCTGAATTCAACAAAGCGTGTGATACATAAATTATTGGAGATTGAATAAATTCAACACCTTCAATAACATTATAATTACAATATAAATACTCAACAGACATATGTATTTTTATGTTTCTACTTAACCATTCTTGCAAAAGCCCTACAATATTTGCATATTTATCATCATTCCATAAAACAACATCTGCCCATAAAACTCTTTTAGTAATTCCATCTTCATTTGTATAATCATCTATATACGCATTTTCAATAAATCCTATAGCAATGGTATCAGTTACTATAATAGGATCTCCATCCCTATTTTTACCCTCTTTTTCTTCGTGACTTCCAATCGCATCCACTCCACCGTTATCTTCGGCAGGTATATATTTACATACAATTCTTTTTCCTATTAATGTATTCATATTTTCAGCACAAATCTCTTCTGTGATTACTTGCCCATTCCAAGATTCATCAAAACCATGTACTATAACCTTACCTTTTAAAATAGAAGGATCATTATCACAAATTTGAATACTATTAAATTGTGATCTAAATAATCCATTTTTTTGTTTATTCTCCATTTTGTCACCACCCTTCTTGAACTAAATAAAAAAAAGAAATTATTTTCTATTTTGATACCATTGAATAATTTCTTCCTTACTCATTTTATTAAATTTTTCAAATAATTTATCACCTTTTTTTATAATTAATCTTTTACCATTTAATGAAATTACAATCATTTGACTATTTTTAGCTACTAACAATTTAAACACCTGCTCTCGGTGTATCATTTCCACCATTTTCTTTACTACCCACAGTATTAGGATTAGTGCTATCATCATCAATTGGTCTACCACCATCATCATCCCTACCACTCATTGTATATGTACTCATTGGAGGAATGATCCTATCTCTAAGTCCCAACTTTTCAATTTCATAGAAACTATCATTAAGATAACTTTGATAATCAATTCCACTTAAAGTATCAATAATAGGTTTTACAGCAAATCCTTCGCTATGTAGCTTCTGTAATACTTCAAGTTGTTCTTTAACTGTTAATGGTGTAGCCTTATCAAATTCAATATTGTAATCTTCTTTAACTGCATTAGGCAAAATTAATCTAAATAATTTATTATAAACTTCTTCAATTCCTTCAAGCATTATTCCTATTCGTTTATAAAGAATATCAAGGTTAAGTTTTGCTGAAGCAAAGTTCGCACCAGTACCATTTGTAAGAGCATTTGAAACTCCTATTGCATTTGATATGTCATTATTTATACCTTCAAATTTATCCTTTTTTAATGCATCCATTCCTTCAATACTATTAAAATCTATATCAGTATATTCTGGTAGTGAGATTACAGGAATTTTGCCCTCTAAATTTTGTGTTAATGCTTGTTTTACTCTTGCAGTTATCTTTTGTTTAACTGCTTTAGGCAATTTCATATTTGAATACTCTTGATTATCCTTACTACCTATTTTTAAAACAACTATATTTTTAATTACTCTTTCACAAACTGATTTTTCAAGGTTTCTTAATGTTTGTTTATGTAATTTATCAAATAAAGCCTGTGTACCCATAGGTATGCCTAATCTTTGATTTCTATAAATTGTATTAATTCTTAAACAAGTTGTCCTATCTATAGGCAATTCAATATATCTATTTTCTACAGTATCACCCAAATAATTATTGTAATCTTGCTCTGTAACATATGGAGATAAATTATTAAAATATATATTTCTTTCTTCATCTTTCATTGTTTTAAACCAGGCCATATCAACAATACATACCCATTCGCCTTGTCTACGAAATTTAGGAAAAACATATTTTAAATTATCAAACACAAACAAATAAGGATTTTTCTTATCTCCTATCCATGTACAAACAACAGTTCCATTGGTACATTCTTGAGAAAGTAAATCCCTTGTTAATTGTTTATATTTTACTTTTTGCATCATTTTATTACATAATAATAAATTCTTTTTATACTGTGATTTCATTTCTAATACATTTATTTTATAATTTAAGGTTGGTAATACTTGTATCAATGTATATAATTGATAAATGTCACCATCAGAAATATAATAATACGTCATTAAATCAGATAGCTCTTTATAATATGTATCTGGACTTGCAAAATAAGATTGTAAATCTTTCTCCGATATAGTTTTAATTTGACCACTACTAAATAAATCAGTTACAAATCCTTCTACATATGTCATTATTGCTTCTTCATAGGAGTTATCCGACTTTGCATTAAAGTCTAATTCAGTATTAATTTGTTGTTTTTTAGGTCTGCCACGTTGTGCCATTCAATCCCTCCTCTCTTTAGAAATATACAATTTCATCATCATCAGAATAAGTATTATCTTCTTGTTCATTCAAAAACATATCTATATAGTATAGTCCCATTGCAACGGCTGAATATCTATCTTTATCTACTCTTCTTACTACTTGATCAACTGTTACTGAATTTTGTGTTTTTCTTAATTTTAAATTTGATATTTCATCAATAAAATAATCTGTTTGTTTATATGCCTGTTTTATTTCAATAGTATCTTTATTATTAATATTTATTCCTTTTTCGGACTCACTTAAATTTCTTACCAATTTTAATTTTCCAGATTCTATATATCCAATAAATATTCTAATTATATCACCATTAATTCCCTGTGCTTTTAATCCATAGACAATATTAGGTGAATTTATTACTTTAGGTTTATCATCAGTATTAATAGTAGCCCAACATTCTAATTTTTCATTTGTTACTGGATCATAATTATCTTTTAATAATTCTTCCAACAATCCCTGCCCAATAATATTAATATCAACAATTACAGCTTTAACCCTAGATTTAACTAAGTCAATATTTCCTCCATATTTTTTAAAAATCTTTTTTACCTCTATTGCTTGTTCCTCATAATTTAATCCATTCGGTGGAACTATAATATTAACTAATTGCACTTCATTTATACTACCATTATCATTTCTAATAATTTTTAATACAGCTATTACAGTTTTATTATTAGAATCACTATTACTCCTAGCTACATCTATTCCAAAACAATATTCACATAATTCATAATTTCCGTTTTTATCTTTTGGACATTCCAATTCTGGTGCTGGCAATACTCTTAATTTAAGCAATTTTAATATATCAACCAATGCACCATCTACACTTCCAACCCATTTACTTTCATAATTTTGTGCAAAAGCTATTGGAGACATATTTCTTTTCTTATACATTATTTGTTTTTTAGTTGAACCTCTACCATACCAACATCCTAAATGCCAGTCTGAGCCTATTACTATTTGTCCATTTAAATTAATCATATCATCTACCATTCTTAAATTACGTTCGTATTCATCGCTCCCTCTAAATCCTGCTGTTGTATAAAAATTTATCTTTTGGCTTGGTTCTTCTGGATTAATAATTGCCAAAGAACCGACTGTTATTCTTCCATGTTCTACAATAGGAAGAAGGGCATCCTGAAATGTAAAATCATCTAATAATGCACTTTCTTCAATCATAATAATATTTCTTCTTTGACCTTTAGATGATTGAGAATTAGCCAATACATCAATGTTTGAATTATTAAGAAATGTTATTTCTGCCTTATTATTAGAAAACTTAGATTCATATATTTCATTCTTAAACCAAGGATATTTTTTTAATATATCATTATATTTATTTTTTAATAATTCTGCTGCATTTTCTTTTGTTTGTGCCGTTAATGCAAATTCAATTCCTGGATATAAAACACAAGCAATAAACATTATTATTACTTCATTAAAAGTCTTTCCCCAACCCCTTGGATAAACACCATACATATTTAAAAACCTCATAGCTATTCGCATAAATGTTCTTTGGTCTGAATGAAGTTTTATTCCGCCAGTCTTAGGTTTAATTAAATCTAAAAAAAGATCAGGATAAACGTATCCTCTATATTTTCATATAGTACAGACTATATCTTCATCTTCAACATTACTTGTTAAGATGTCTTGCACTTCGGAATAAGGAATTTCGCCTTAAACCTACTCCCAGCTACGGGATAGTCGTTTGACCTTCGAGTAGATTTCTCTACAAGCTTGGCACAGGATTACCATGCACTTGAGTGTTTAGGTTTCCCTGTTAGCATATCTATTAACCATCATTTCCTATGGTACACTATACGTTAGATATACACCCTAGATTTCTAGGTTCACAAGATTACAACATAATATTACTATTATGCGAGGCAATATCTTAATATTTCTTGTGCTTTTAAATATTTTCTTTTTAAAAAATCACTATTATTAACATCACTATATATATAATTTATAAATTTTATCATATCATCAGATTTTGATAATCTTAATGTGGGCAAGTTATTTTTGGGGTTGTACTTTAGAGCAAAATTTGCACCACATTCTTTGTATATAATATCTTTTAAATCTTTAATAAAAGATTCTGACTTACATACAAAAGATATTTCTTTTACTATTCTATTATATTTTTTATTATTTCTATCCTTGCGAATATGTTCATATGAATAAAATACAAATGAACCGTCGCCATCAAATAGACCTCTTATAAAATCATGATAATATTTTTTTAACAAAATATTATTGAATGGGAATTTCAGCATATCTGTTTTATTAGGTATTACTCCACAATGTATCAAATCTTCATACATTTTTTTGTTTTTAATTTGAAAACTACATGATTTTATTTCTTTATCAAACTTATTTCTTATTCTTGTTTTAATATTTATATTACAACTTAATTCTTTCATAAAGTTTTTCATATGATATATGTCATCTAAACATATTTCCATTCCCCATCTGTTTTCGGTTGTAACATATCCATCTGTAAATATAAAGCCAAGCCAATAAGACTTATTAGCAGTATCAATATTTGAAAAATAATTTTCATTATATGTCAAATAAGAAATTCCTAATCTACTTGCTCTTGATTGTATTCCTTGCTTGTTCCTATTTGGTAAAAACTCTAATACTTTTAAATAGCCATTGGCTGGATAGTATTTTTTAATTATCTCATCTTCCCATTCTTCCCATTTATATTTCTATCCTTTTTTATTAATGTTCACATCTGACACATTAATCACTCCTTGTTCATATATTTTATTTAGCACAAAAATATTTTCTTACCTAGCCCATGACAAAAAATCTATATATTTATCTAAATTACTTTTTAACTGACTATATTCTTCTTTACCTTTTGCCTCTATAGAACTATTAAATGCAGGATTATAATTATTCCTACCTTCTTTACTCGTGTATTTTGCATTATCACTTTGGAAATTAGAAAAAGATGGCATTACTTATCGCCATCCTCTTTAATAAATTTTTTTATTTTATCTCTATTTTTTTCAGTAGGATCACCGTCAAAAATTCCATATGGATCTCCATATTGATCAATATAATCTTTCTTCCTTTTGTCATAAAATGCATATAATTCTTCATATTTGCAAGGAGGTAATCCTTTTAAATCTCTTATATAATTTACATAGCACCAAATATTAAAATCTAAAGCATCATTTGGTCTAAATTTAAATTTTGGTAATATAGGAATTATATCTACTTCTGATTCAATAGCTTGTGATAATTCAGAAAATGTTGATAATCCATCCGATAAGTCTGCTTTACTTAATTGAGATGGATTAATTTTTGCATCCTGTGCAGCCTTACTCGCTAATTCCCCCCATGCTTTTGCTTCTTTTACATCACCTCTAGCCGTTGCCATTTCTTCTTTTACCCTATATCTTATATAAGTTGTTAAAGCTTCTATATGCATATTTGTTTTTTCTGAATAATTATTTTTTAAAAATGAGTATTTTTTTTCAAATAAATAATATTCATTTTCTGAATATCCATAACCCCATTTCTCCATTAATGCATCTAAGTCATTCTTATCCTTTATATTTAATTTTTTATCAAAATTTTCTTGAATACTATTTTCTATACCCTGAAATACACTATCCCTCCATGTTAAATTCCTATATTGTTTCATTGAAATCATTCTAAAATATTTACCTATTATATCTCCTCCAGATTTAACAGATGCATTAAAAACATCATATAAAAATGGTCTATCAAGTTGTTGTAATATATTTTTAAATTTTTCAAGGTTTATTTCACCATTTTCCATAGATAATTCTTTTATACAGTCCTTACAATAAGGTAATACACCTAAAGAATGTATATCACTATAGCTTTTATAAAATTGTCTTTTTTCTTTCGACCTTCCACAACAAGTACATTGAATTTTATTGTTACTTGTTGAATCTATACTTGTTGCCATATTTTCAACTCCTTTAATAACCTATATTATATTTGTCTTTTATTATTACTAATTTATTATTTCGTGAACAATAATTGTAACTATGATAATTTTCCAATATACCATTATTATTTATATATTTTAGTATTAATTGTTTGCATATTTCTATATTTTCATATATATCTTTTTCCCATAAATACAAAATTTCAATATTATAATATTTCTTAATATATGTATGTTTTGCTTTATCTTTTCCTAATATTTTCGCCTTTCTATTATTATCCAAATTCATTACTGGATTACAATGAAAAAAATTTCCTTGTACTTCTATCATTAAATTATAATCTATTAAATAATTATCAATTAAATAGTATTTACAATTATACTCATTTTTATATTTTATATTTAACTGATTAAGCAAATTATCAATAATTAATTGTGGTTTTGTTTTTCTATATGAAAAATCTGATTTTAATAATCTATCAATTACATTTATTGCTTGTTGCTTCCTCATTTCATTAGTCCACTTTTCCGATACTTTACCACGAATAGGACTATTTACCCCTGACATATTTTCTGACTTCCATCTTGCGGAACAAGATACACTACAAAATGTATTATTATTACTAGCAATATCACTTTCTAATCTATATATCTCTTTCCCACAATAAGCACAATTTAACTTTATTCTTGGTTTATATTTAGGATTATCTTTCCCTTTTAATTTATACTCTTTATGTATTTCTCCATCTTTTCCTTTTATATGTCTATATAATTTTTCTGAATTTTGTTCTAATGTTTCACATTCTGTTTTGTATAAATATTTAGGATCTTTTATTAAACCCAATTTTAAAGCTTTATTTGTTACTGAATCATAAGTTCTATAGCTAAAATATTTTTCATATAATTCTTTATTCCTCATATATGGATAATATTTTTTTAAAATCAATATTTCTTCATCTGTCCACCATCTATCTTTTGATATTCCAAATTTAATTGCTCTCGCTATTACAGTTGCAGTGGTTTTATTAAAAATATCAGTAAATTCATTTGTATCCATTGAAGCATAATTTTCAATTAAAAATTGATCTTCTTCCTCACTCCAATATCTTTCAGATAAATATTTTTCATCTTTACACAAGCCTAAATTTTTAGTAGCATAATCAGATATAGAATTTATAGTATGTGTATTAAAATATATATTAAATAATTCTTCATTACTCATATATGGATAATACTCTTTTAATATATTTATTTAATAAACTTCACATTTAATTATCGTCATTTTTGATGAAAACACCTTATTTATATTTTACTTTTTCTGAAACTCTTTCTTGAATTCATCCCATGTTTTTGCTCTAATTCTACTATTTCTAATAGTTCTCATTTGTTTTAAACTTTTAATTAAAGATTCTTCTATAGTACAATATCTTTTCACTATATCATAATCCCCTTCTTTTTTTTACTCATATATCCACCCGCTCTCTTATGATAAATATAAATAATATAATTCCAAGAGTGGGTGATTATATAATTAAAACTATTCTTTTACTGCATTATCCTTATCTTTATCCTTTTTCTTCTTTGCTTTTAATTCTCTTCTTTCTCTTGCCATATTCTTTATATTTTCATTTTCTTCTATACCGTAACATTTGTTATATTCTTCACAATCAAAACAATTAAGTTTATCACAATTGTGATAATCAATATGTGAAACCATTTAATTATATTACTCCTCCAATGCTTTCTCGATATTTTCCTTTTCTGAAAGCAAAAGTGATCTTATACCATCTTCGTACGCTATACTATATATATTTGCTACAAATTTTAATAATTCATCTTCATATCTTTTTTATCATTCTTGAAATTTCTTACTTTTTCCACGAGAAATTCCACTATTTCTTCATCTTCCACATTATTCTTATATTTATCTTTACTCAAACAATATTCTCCTCCTCATAAATTTCACACAAGCGTCAAAAGGAAGCCCACTGCTTTAGCTGTGGGAGGAATTTTGACTCTGTATTTCTCTCCTTCCTAAATTATATTTGTACCCATCAGATTTTTGTATTATTTTCATATACTTGTAGTTGATACCTTGTATTCTCCTTTTTAATAAATTAATATTAAAACTTCCTGTACTCCTACAAGCTGCACTTCCAAAATAAACACCTTTTTTCTTTCCTTTAGGTACTACCGCTTTGATAATATCCCCACTCATAAATCCAAAGAAATATTTTTGTCTTGGTAGATATCCTCTTGGAAATCCATATTTATCTAAATTAGTTCTTTGATATAATCCTCTTCCAATATTTTTTATATATAAAACTTCATTAGTTTTAAAATATAATTCTTTAGGTGTACTTTGACCTATACAGCAAGCATCGTAATGGTGGTCTTTGGACAACCCCAAGTTAATTCTATTCATTTTAGTTCTTGCTCCTGTACCACATTCGACATTTAACCCTGTATTACAAAGCACATCATATACTTTCCACCTTGTAGAATTGATAATACTACTATCTTTTAATGATTGCTTTACTTGTTTTTGAATATTAGGATAACCAAATTCTTCTGCTGTCATATTGTCTTTTCTTTGATTACATTCATGACAAGCAATTCCTAAATTATCTATTCTATTTGTGCCACCACGACTTTTCGGTATTATATGTTCTATTTCTAAAGGTACATTGTCTTTACCGCAATATATGCACTTTCTATTAAATTTTTCTAATAAATATTCTCTTACTTCATATCCATATAAAGTGCCTTGCTGATATTCAACGCTATTGATATCGGGATTATTCAAAAGTTGTGTATCAAATTTACAATTTTCATATGATATATCAGTTAGTGGTATTAATTTTTGTAATTTATTAACCCATGATTGAATATTATCAACTCTACTTTGTAAGCTTGGAGGAATCCATCCTTCTTTTCTTTTCCTATTTAGGAATCTTGGTTTCCTGTACCTTAATTTATTTCTTCTAAACCTTCTGTGCCCACGCCTTGCATCTAATTTACTTTTAATATCTGTTTTATGATGTAATTGTGCTAACCAAAGTACATTATTTTTATTAAGTATCGCTAATCCAGTATAGCGTGAGCCATAATCAATTTTTAACCTGTATTCTTGTTTGTGATATTCTTCATTTTTTGTAGGTTCTGTCTTTAATTCCTTAAGTCTAATAGTAAAAGGATAACGTTTGTGAATTACTGCCTTATCTTGTTTTAATAACTTTCTTGCTACTGCGTTGCTACAAGGACTTAAAGGTTTTTTATTTTTATTTAATACAAATACCATAAGGATTTTCTCCTTTCTCGTTGACAAATCAACGGTAACGTAGTTATACTACCACCCTCGATAATGATATTATTGCTTTTTACAATTAATACACTATTCCTACCAATTAGAATTGTTTAATATTAATTGACAGTTGCTACAAACTGGGTGAGCATTTGTAGGTGTCATGACAATAATATCGTAGTGCTTATTTCAACACTTAATCTGGTCAATATAGGCTCTTACAAGCCCACGCTTTTAAGCGTGTGGTTATTGACAATCTTTACAGTCACTACAATCTTCATTATCATCTTTTAATATCATTAACTTGTCATATTCCCTACATAAATTAGTTATTCCCTTATACTCTTTCATTATTTCTGGAAATATAATTATATTTTTGCCTGCATACTCTAAGTATAAATCCCCATTAAGTTTTGTTAGAAACTCAACTACGAATGAATCTTTACTTCTATAGACTAAATAATAGGGATATTCGTTGTCAAAACTTATTGAAAAATAATCACAATCATTACTTTGAATCCCTGATTCCTCATATATCTCCATAGCCGTATCATATTGACACATTATTAATGCTTCCTCATCAGATAAGATATACTCATTTATGATGTCATCTAAAGTTGTAGTATCAACTTCTTCACATCCATTATATTCATTACAAAATCTATCTTTATTTTTATCATTGTTTTCATATACTTTACAATTATTATCCTCATTTTTTTCCCAATCTTCATATTCATAATTAACAAATATCAATTCTTTATCTGCTATAATTGAATCTACATACCTTTTTGAAAGGAATGACTTATCAATTATATCATAATCAACTATTATATAATCATTTTTAATTGTAGTTTCAATTTCATGATTATTGTCCCAAGTAATGGATTGTATATATATTAATGGTTTATATTGATTACTATTAGTAAACTTATCAATTAAATATATATAGTTATCTGGATTTTTCTCAAGCGAATAATTCACTTCATTAATATCTATTGTGCTAATTATTTCATCCAAATCATCCTCTTTTACAATTATACTAACATTTGGTTCAAAACTTAGCATTTTTTTTATATAATCAATCATTTGTTTGTGTGTTTGGAAACTTCTATTCATAAAATTCTCCTTTTATTATATTTTAATTATTTCTTATCTTCGCTATATTCTTCTTCTTTAGGCTCTTGAAGTTTGAATCCAACACAAGGTTCCTTTACCTCATATTCCTGTTGAGGCGGAATTAATTCATCAATTTGTTTTTGTACTTTGGTTGCATTTAATGTATATTTATTAGTTAAATAGCCAATTAACAAATCTAATGATTGTAATATGTATGGTATTGAAACACCTAAAAGTAAACCTAATACAAATAATTTCATAAGCATTACCTTTTGCCTTTCTTTTATATTTTAATTTAGTTGCACATCCTTGATTAACTCGATATTTTTATTTCCAACAATAACTATTGTTTGGCTTGCTACTGTTGAGCATCCAAATCTTTTAGAAAAGTCATTGAATCCACTAAGGCATCCTGTAGTTATTACATATCGACCATTGTTTTCACTTTCTAACTTAAAATTGTGCCAATGTCCCTGAAACAAAACATCACAAAAGTCATTATCCATTGATATTTCGTTTTTAAGAATAACCTTACCATCTTTATTCTTTTGAATATCACCATGAATGAACTTGCATTTTAAACCGTTTATGTATTTAATAATTTCCTTATCAGTATGATTTCTATTAATAATTTTTACTCTTTTATTACCACTAATCTCATTATATCTTAATAGTTGCCTTGTAATTATATTATCAGCATTATCACCATCGTAATTGGCTGTATAATCGCCATTCATACGATCATGATTACCCGCTAATGAATCATATTCAACATAACAATATTTACACAAAGCAACAATTAAATAATAAATTAAATCAATAGCTTTATTAATTTGTTCTGATTGATTAAATTCACAATACTGATTTTGTGTTTTTCTAATACTATTATGTTCTATAATATCACCATTATTTACTACATATATCTTTTTTATATTATACATTTCCATATATTTATAACACTCGTTTATTAACTTATCTACTCTTTCTTTTGCAATAGCATAATTATAGGAGTTACCCCTACAATTATTTATTACACAACCTATATGCCAATCACTTATATTCAATATCATTGCATAATCTTCATTTATATCTTGCATTTCTTCATAACAATATTCAGGTATTTCTACCTTAAAATTATGTTCATCCATATATTCTTTTAAATCATCTGTAATTTCTATACTTTTTACAAACTCTTGTTTAATTTTATTCAATTTATTAGTTTTATTTCTGACTTCTTGTTTCTTTATATCTAATTCGCCAATAGTATTTCTTATTTCATTAATTAAAGTATCATCATCAACATTATCGACTTTTTCTTCATCCAAATTTTGAAACATTTTTAATAATACATAATATGCTTTTCTATAATTATCAGAAGAATAAGCACCTTTTGTTCCCAATAAGGCTTCTCCCCATTCGACATAATCTGCATCATAAACTTTTTTGTTTAGAGTTATTCTCTTATAATAATTAAATAAACTCTCGTTTTCTTTTCTAATTAAATTATTCTCCATATTTTCTCCTAAAACAAAAAATAATCCGTTTGCTTAATTAATTTTCTCTCCTTTAAGAAAATAACCGCATTATTTTTTATTTGCGGTTGCTTTTCTAAATCTATTTTTATTTCTTTTATATTTTTATTTATTAATTTTTTTGTCATTTGACTAAAAACACATCCTAAAATAATTATTATGGCAGGGATGGAAGGAATCGAACCCTTTAACAACAGTTTTGGAGACTGTCGGCAAGCCTTTTGCCTTTAAGTTTCACACCCCTATATTTGCAGTGCCACTATGGTTACTCCACTTGCCCACACTGCGGTGAGACGTGTACTTTGTCTCTTGAAGTGCCACAGGTTTGCCGTAGCCTATAACCGCAACAAACTTGTGGGGTTCTATTTAATTATGAGGGTAAGATGAACTTCTATCCTGCGTACAGGAATAGAATAGCTAATAATTATTTTCTCACCCTCGTTGTTTTTCTATATATTCCCTGTTGCAATATAATATATATAGTGTTATATTAATTAAGGTAGTTAATATGTATGATGAGAGCAAGATAAATCTCCTTAAATATTATTTGTTTTACTTGCTCTCATTATTTTTTGTGCATCTTCTATTAAGATGCTAAATACTTTTTTAGATATATACAACTACTCCACTTCGGAAGTAGCATTTTTGTTACACTAAATTCCGCTCTTGAAGTGGCGGAATACTTAATAATAAATTCCTCTCTTAAAGTGGTGGAACACTCAACATTAATATTTGAACTTGGCTATTTATTAACGCATACCAAGTAGCGTTTATTATATCACTGAAACTCCCACGCCTAAAGGCATGGGGTTCTTAGGTACTAAATAACTTCCAAT
>ENA-UOOK01003557-UOOK01003557.1-fermentation-metagenome-genome-assembly--contig:-NODE-3557-length-17589-cov-5.513973_pt1 | contig 17589 bp, 17 predicted proteins | sample MGYA00245777_ERZ724023 | MGnify/ENA primary metagenome ERZ724023 (study PRJEB28704, sample SAMN03018312) | fermentation metagenome | biome: anthropogenic terrestrial biome; feature: soil; material...
TCGAAGGGGCTCTGCCTTATGTGAATGTAGGGATCATTCTGGCCTTAGCCGGGCTGGATTATACAGGAGTGATTGAACCTGAGCTTCCCCAGGAGTTAATTGATAACCAAGGGCGACTCCGGGAGGAAGTGGTAAGTAATGTTGGTTATTTGCAAGAAGTGTGGAGTAGAAGAAAGGAAAAAGACTTAGATCTTGTCTTCGGAGACAAGGAGTATGTTCAGCGGAAACGCCGTATTTACTATGATACGGATAATATAAGCGAACACCAGAGTGAGGAGATCAAAAGATGTCCATCCTGTAGTGGTTGCCGAAGGGTTTATTCGATTGCCGAGCGCCATTATGGTAGGCTTGTAAAAATCGGCGCAGTTTTAATTCCTTGGCATGCCTGCAGGAACTGCCGTCATGAAGCTGAGGAGGCTTATCAGCAATTAACCACTGAAGAAGGGTTAGACCATATTTACCTTCACGATCCGGAAGGAAAACAAGGAGACGAGGGCTGAAAAAGGCGGTCGCATATTTTGATAAGCACTGTGTTATAATATAATGTAACAAACCATGTGATATGATTAAAATTGCGAGTGGTTACATTGATAAACAAGGAGCTTATACAGAAGCTAAGAAGTTATTTTCAACCCCAAGAGGATGTTATCGCCGTCTATTTGTTTGGTTCTACGGTAAAAGGGAAGAACCGTATGGACAGTGATTTGGATTTGGCGGTGTTGTTTCATCCTACTCAAGATAAAATCCAGTGTTTTAAAGCGAAATTGGCGATAACCAATGACCTGGAAGAGATAATTGAGAAGAAAATTGATATAGTGGATATCGGACGCGCCGATCTTTTCTTTGTCCATCAAATTATGAAAAGCAAACTCTTAATAGTGGATAAGGACGTTCATTATCGTGTGCAATTTGAAGTTGGCTATCGTAAAAATTTTTTTGACAGGCAGAAATTTTACCGTCTTTACCAAGGGCAGGCTTTGAAAAGGTTAAAAGGGAGGTCATGACATTGGTTGAACACGACGTGATTTCCAGAATCTTAACTTCTTTAGATGAGTATCTGCGGGATTTAGATGAGATAAAGCTTAACAGTACTCTAAGGGATTTTATGAATGACAAGGTAACGCGGAGATATGCCGAGCGGACCCTGCAATTAGCAATAGAGGCTTGCCTGGACATTGCGCAACATATAATTTCTTACCAAGGCTTGCGGGAACCTTTTGATAATAAGGATTGTTTCAAGGTATTATTAGAAGCGGGAATCATCCCGGAGACATTGAACGAACGACTGATGAAAATGGCCCAATTTAGAAATATCGTCGTCCATGATTATTTAAAAATCAACCCCGAGATCGTTTTTGCGATTATTCAAAGAGATATTGGTGACATAACTACCTTCGCACAAATAATCGAAACTAGGTTTATCGAGGAAAAATTGATTTAAAGAGAGCAGCAATGGCAGAAAAATGAGATAGTCAGTTTGTGAGCATGATAGTATAGTCATAATTTTAGTTAGCAAAACAACCTATGGAAAACCATAGGTTGTTTTATAATCTATTTCTGGTTTTAATAAGAATGAGATAAATAAAAGGGGAAATTGCTATTTCTAAATATTGAATTTGGAAATAGTGGCAACAAGATTTTCCGCCATAGTTTGTAATTCATTGGCCATTTCTCTAACCTGTTCAGCAATAGCAGTCTGCTCTTCAATCGAAGCGGTTACTTCTTGGGAAGAAGCAGCTGATTCTTCGGAGATGGCGCTGATGTTTAAAGTAGCTTGGGTGGTCTCATCTTTGACCTCATTGATCCGCTTGATATGACTGTTAACGTCGGTTATCCGACTAACAATGCGATCCATTGATTGAATAATGTCATCAAAAGATTTTTGGGTTTGGAAGACCACTTTGAGTTGGTCCATTACAATAATATTAGCTTTAGCCACATTATCGGTGGAACTTTTTGCTTTGGCCTGCACTCCACGGAGGATCTCATTAATTGTTTTAGCTGCTGTTTCGGTACGTTCAGCCAGCTTATTTACTTCTTCGGCGACGACGGCAAATCCCAATCCCATTTCCTGCGCCCGGGCCGCTTCGATCGCTGCATTTAAAGCGAGTAAGTTTGTCTGTTCAGCAATATTTGAAATTAAGTCGGTAATACTTTTGATTTCTTCAGATTTCTTATTGAGTTCTGATATATCTGAAGAGATAGTAGTGGTAATTTCTTCGGTTTCATTAGCTTTTTTAATAAGTAATTCCATAATCGATTTAGCATGCAAACTTAAGTTTCGAGTAGAAGCGCTAATGTCTTCTACTTCAGCAAACTTAGTGGCCGCAACCTCTATTTCTTGATCTAACACCACCATCTGACGAGCGGTTTTTTCGGCTTCAGAGGTTTGTTCGATCGTTCCTTTCGTAATTTCACTAGAAGCAGTTGCGACAGCTTCAGCTGATTGAGCTGATTGAATTGAACTGGACTTTAAAACCTTGCTATGAGTCGATACAGAAGTAACTGCTTCTTTTGTATCTTTGATTAACTCCCCGATTGTGGTGGTCATGAGATTAAAACTATTTCCCAACTCGCTCAGTTCATCCTGGGTATCGATTTCAACTTTAACGGTAAGATCTCCGTCTCTTGCCTTTGCCATCGCTCCTTTTACTTGCTCCAGAGGGATCGAAATACTTAGTGAGACCCAATAAGAAATCACGACTGCGATTAGGATGATCATAAAGATAATTAGGAAAGTAAATATTCCAACCATGGTGGTTTCTTTAAATAAGTACTTATGCGGCGCGATACCTAAAATGTACCAATCCTTGGAAGGGATTTGACTATAAGTTACGAGCACGTTTTTATTTTTTAAGTGCGTAGAAAAAAACCCGTTTTTACTTTCGTTTAGTTGAAGAAGATCGTTAATTTTTTTACCTTCTAAGAAGTCGGTGATTTTTAACCCCAGTTCTTCAGTTTTAGGAGAAGAAAGGATTTTACCGTCTAATTTTAAAAGGAGTGAATAAGGGAGGTTTTCTACAGACATAGTAGGGGTATCATCATTGCTGGCATTAATTAGCCGGTTAATGTTACTGCCAAAAAAGCCAACCGTAAAAGCGCTAATTGGCTCGCGTGTTGACATATCATAGATGATACGAACTAAAGCAAGGTCAGTTCCAATTACCCCCCAACATAACTGGCCTTCTGCTTCTAATGCTTCCTTAAGAACATCGGATTCTTTTAAGTTAGCAAAATTATCGCTTAGATCAGTAGAACTTGTGCCAAGATAAGAGTGGCCTTTAAGAGAAGCCAACATGATATAGTGGACATCAGCATCAAACCCAAGCGAATCATTGAATAATCTTCGTAACTTTTCCGCTGATGCTTTCGAACCGTTATTAATAAAATCTTTAATAGCAGTTATATTGTCAAAATTCACTTGGAGATGAAGTGAAAGGTCTTCGTATTTTTGAACTTGCAATTCCAGGGTTGTAGCAGCTTGAACAAGACTTTCAAGCGAGTATTTTGTTATTTTGTTGGTAATAGTTTTTTTAGACGAATAAAAGGAAAAGAGACCTACAAAGGTAATAGGAATGATTGATAAAAGCAAAAAGAAAACAATTAAACGCCGTCTGATGGAAAGTTTTGAAATGTAACTTATAAATCCGCTGTAACCTTTAAAAAGGAAAGTTCCAATTACCCCTTTGTCTGGTGTCGAATTAACATTCGAGGCAGTATTTTTATCATTTCTAAAGTGAACCTGAGTGCCCAAAGTTATCACCTTTTTCAAATTTATATATTTACGTTTTAAGCTCTATTTATATATCGGTTTCTAATAAAAAATCTTGATAAAATAATCACTTATTAACCTTTTTTTTGCAGAAGGATGTATGTGGAGAGGTTATGGTACCGGAGTGGTGGATGTAAGAGGAGTTTTGGAGCAGGGTGTGCTTGATAACCCTAAAAAATATATTAAAATAGGCCTGAAAAACATATTAAGTTTTCTGCCGTTACTTTTAAAGAAAGAGCCCGGTTGTCTAGCAAGGTAAAAGCTTTTAATACCCAGGTTTTAAAGTAATACAAGGTATACAGTTGAGGCCAGGTAAACGGGGGAGCATTTGCTCCCCCGTTCTTTACAAGGCTTTAGTTCTTTAGCTGACTTGAATTAGTCATGAAGTTTTGCGGTGTTGTTCCGACTTGCTTAGGAGTTTTAAAATGAAGTGGCTTAAACCTTATATCAACTGGTTTGTTAGGGAAGTCTTCATCCTCAGCGTCACCGACTGTAGCAATAAATCCAAATTTCCCCCCGGAATAAGCTGAATCAGAAAATTCAGTTTCTTCCTTGCCATTAAAATAGACGATAAAAGTTGATGGTTTTTCACTACTGGGCACGACTTTGATGGTATTGATCGTATTGTAACCGGTATACAGATTGGCACTATGGTACCATTTTTTTTGCCCCGCTAAATCGTAGGTCCAGGTGTTTCCGGCGGCTTTTAAGATCAAATAATATCCGGTTGTATCGAGCAAAACACCATAAAACTGCTTATCTTCTTGTTCTTGGAGACAAAAGATAATACCATATCCCCAATTGGGGTTTCCCGATATTTTCTTTACTTGAGCTTCAACATAATCGGTAGGTTTTAATATCATGTCATTCCATGTCCAAAAACGCGAGCCATAGTTTTGTTTGTCGTTGGTATAAAACCTAATAAAACCTTCCCCATCGTCAACCCATCGATTAAAAATCCCTTCCAGCAATCCCCATAAAAGTATCAAAAATCCGGCCAACTGCCAACTTCTGATCCTTGACAAAAAGAAATAATCTATGGTATTATTACCACAGATCACTCCTCGATAGCTCAACGGTAGAGCACCCGGCTGTTAACCGGGTGGTTGTTGGTTCGAATCCAACTCGGGGAGCCATTTTTTTATATAAATTTATGAATAAAAAACCTTATGGGAAACCATAGGTATTTCTTTGATAGTTGTTTATGTTAGTTTCGTTCATTGTACAACCCCCATTGTTATAGCGATTAAGATTTAAGAATACAAAGCTATAGTTGAATTCTGCAATCCCTTTGATAGAAAAACAATTAAAGAAAGGAAATAATGTTTCTGAATCATTAAGAGATGTAGATGGTACGATGATTTGACTACTTTAAGGTAAATTTAGGGTAACAATCGAAAAATAGTTTGACAAGCAATAATGTATGAGCTATAATTTGACATAGAAAATAACATAACATTTTTTGGGCGAAGACGATGACTTCCGGGCTTTATATGGTCACTTGGTCTGGAATGAGTGAGTAGTGAAACCGACGCTGAAGGTTTAATCACCTTTACGTCGGTTTTTTATATTAAATCTCTTAATAAATGTATGGGGGTTTTAAGATGAAAAAAGGATCTAAAACAGGATTACTCATTATTCTTCTTTGTTTAACTTTAAGCACAGTCTTGGCGGTGGAGAAAAGTCATGATATAATAGTTAACATCCCACAGTATGTCGAGCTTGATTTATCGGAGACCAGTATCACTTTGGGAAGTTTTATGGATGGAACTGGGGAAATAGTAGAACGCCTTGAAACTTTGGAGCCTTTAGTAGTTACGTATCGGTGTAACAGTCAGAATGGTTGGTCTTTAACAGTGGCTGCGTCAAACTTTGAACATAGTGTAGATCCTTTAAAAACTTTTCCTGTTTCTTACTTAACTTGGGGAACTGATTCCGGTGCTATTAACAAGCCAATGCCGCTTACGGGGGAAGGGCCTGCGGCTGTAGTAGCAGCAGGTAACGCTCTTGGTATTCAGAACGCTAACATCTACTATGCTGTTAATTATCCGGAAAATACATATGCGGGTGATTATAGTAGTATTGTTACTTATACCCTAATTGCTCATTAAAATAACAAGCAAAGCAGGTAATTAATATAAAAGGAATGAAGGATTTGTCTTCCGGCGCACGTAGAATAATTTTGCTCACCTTAGTGGTGGGCATTTTTACCATGCCAGTGGGAGCTGCCAGCGTTGCTGTTTCACCTCCGCGCTTGACATTTACTCCCGGACCCGGTGGGTATTTTGAGGGAGAAATAGAGGTTTACGGAGCTAAAGACAAAGATATACGTGTTAAGACTTACTTTCTTGATTGGGATTTTGATCCCAGCGGTAATGTGCAATTTTATTCCGAACAAGATCGAGTTCAGCGTTCAGCTACGGCTTGGTTACAGCTTGAACCGAAGGAGTTTCTTCTTCCGGCTAAGGTAAAAAAACATGTCAAAGTGTGGGGCAGAGTTCCCGTGGGGACAGAGCCGGGTGACTATTGGAGTATGTTTTTTGTAGAATTCATACCCTTTTCTGGGTTGCAGACCAGTGGAGTAAAGATCAGTGGGCGAGTAGGGGGAAGTGTAACTATTACCGTGCCAGGAATGATTGTACCTACAGGTCGCATCAGTTCTTTTACTATTACATATAAAACAGAGGAAGAAAACCCTGAGCTCGGTGGAAAAATTATTTTTGAGAATACTGGCAATGGGATACTCGAACCAACTGGACGCCTAGAGATCAAAGATTTACAGAATAAGTTGATTGGCACAGTTCCAATTCCACCGGCTAAAATACTTCCTGGCGCTAAACGGGAAATTGAGCTAAGGCATACTCTTACCTTAGAACAAGGAAAATATATTGCCATCGCGCTATTAGATTATGGCGGAGAAAAACTAGCGGGTTATCAAAGGATCTTCGAGGTTAAGTAGGAAGGAGTGAGAGATGATGAGTAGACGTCTCCTTTCTTATGCCCTTTTATTACCACTAATGCTCCTGATTCTATCGTATCCAACCTCGACAGCAGATTTTGAGATGGAGTTTTTTATTCCTGAACGGGTGGAGATTGGGCTTTCTACGGAGTTTGTTGATCTTGGACTTCCACAGGGCGCTTATCCAGGCTACTTTGAAAAACAAAATGCGGTAAGAGTTGATTTTCGCTGTAATATTCTCGCTGACTGGGAAGTAAGGATTTACGCGTCAGATTTTTATGATGGCGCGAAAACCATCCCTATTTCCAGATTACAATGGAAAACAGAATCCAGTGCTTACCGGGGCATGTCTCCTGCGGGCGGCTATGAGATCCTGGCGCGGCGGCGAGATTATCCACCGAAGAAAGCCGGATTTAGATATAGTAAAAGCATCTCTTATCGTTTGGAGCTAAGGGGAGATGAAAGCGGAGGGACATATTCAGCGCCGGTTACATACACCTTATTCGTACCATAGGAGGTGGCCAGGTGTTTAGGACAAGGGTATTGTTGCTTACTATTTTATTAACGATCGCTGTTGCTTCTTGTCAGGTAAAGGCTGGGCTCTATGATACTTATCCGGATTTTTCATTTTTAATTTTATCGACTCCGATCGTAAGATTGGGTGATCTGAAAACCGATCCCTTAGATCCAACCCACGAGTACTTTGAAACAACTAATGCCTTGAGTGTCTTATTTTATACCCAGAGTTCTAAATGGGAAGTAGTAATGTCGGGGAGTGATTTTCAGTCCGGGAGTGAAAGTATCCCTTTACGGCAGATGGAATGGAAAAAGGAGGGCGCAAATTACAAAAAAATGTCATCCCCTGGGAAGAACACGGTCTTAGCGAAAGCTCAGGGGGAAGGAAACCTTTTTTACATGCTTAACCTATCATTTAGATTAGTGCTAGAAGGGGTGGAAATTCCAGGAAGATATGGAAATACAATGGTAATATCAATGATCTTTCCATAAGTTTTTTATAACTATTGATATTTATTGAAATTTAATATATAATTTAAACAGAAATAGTTACCAAGGATTTCTTGAAAAAGGCAAACCCTTTGAAAAATGGGGGCGCAAAGCTACGGGTCTAAAGTGCTAAAGTGTTTGTCACTATGATCGCCGGGCCGCCATAGTTATCCTTAAATTTTTTTTGGCGACCCTGCGTTCTGTGGAGGGAGAGTAGTGAAGCGATATCATCTGTATCCACAGTTTGCCGGGGTTTTGTTATTAATACTTCTAAGCTTAACTGGAGCAGGCGCTACAGAAAGCGCCATGGAACATAATATCAGTGTTAACGTGCCAGAAGCACTCCGGATCGAAGTGGGGGACAGTGCCCTCGCTTTTAACCTTTTTTCCCCGAACCCAGATGAGAAGTATCCGGCTGCTTCGTATCCGGCTTATTATACACCGACGTCTGTCAATAAATATGTTAGCATTAAACTCTTCTCCAATTGCGACAAGGAATGGAGCTTGATGATTGGAGGAGAAGCAGATAATGGTCTTAAAGTACAAGCAATTGAATGGTCTTTAGATCAGGTAAGTTGGTTTCCTTTAGAGTCACTTGGACAACCTATGAAACGGGGTGGGTTCACCTCTAATTGGTTGGAGATTAAGGTTTATTTCCGGCTTGTAATGTATGGAGATGAATATGCAGGAAATGGGGAATATAAGGTTCGAGTCTTTTATAATCTTTCTTCTTTATAGAAAAGAAGGAATAAACTCGATCGTATGTGAAAACTATAAGGATCTTTCTTTTATAAATAATTTATGCAATGCCTTAACTTAGGTCATCAACCAGAGATTTAAAGCTCGTTGTCACAATGGAAAAATTCGATCTCCTTCTCTACGGGTTGAAGCGGGAAGAAGATGACGGGTGGAGTATGCCGGTTGATTTTTATGTTGATAGGCGCGGGTTTAAGGTGATTTTTGTGCATTGCTTCGTCTTCGATCGCTAGTTGGTATTCGCCAGGAGCTAAGGTTAGGAAAAATGCGCCATCGTTGTCGACAATTGTATCGAAGATCAGGCTCTGATTTTGATCGAATAATAGAACTTTTACCCCGGAAAGAACGGATTCTTCTGGATCATATTTTTGGTTGCCATTGGCATCGAGAAAAACTATTCCTTTAACTTCGATCGGCGGTAAATAGGGAGTGAAGACCCTAACCGATTTATTGATTTCGGTAGTGAGTTCATGCTTATGCTGCAGAGTATAATAATTATTATACTCTGATGGAAAGCTGATTGTATGCTGACCTTTGTTAATAAAGGGGACTTCCCAACTTCCATCTGTTTTAGTGACAGCTATTTTTTTGTCATTAAGAAAGACGGGGAGGTTGGGGATACCTGGTTCGCCTTGATCATATTCACCATTTTTATTTAGATCGAGAAAGGCCTTTCCATGAATTCCGCACCAAGGGGAAGGTAATAGGTAGAGGTCCTTTTGTTGGAGACTAAAGATCATGCTATAAGTTGGTTTGTGTTTGATAAGCGAAAGCTCGGTTGAAATTTGCCAAGAAGTATCAACCGAGGTTTTATATTTCAAGCCAGTCTGGAAACTTGTAAGTTTAGAGGCGTCTTCGGAAGCCAAATTCCAGTATAGTGAACCAGAACTATTCCAGCGATATCCAAGAGAATAATACCACCTTAAGCCTAATCCAGGGGTAAGTTGAAGCTGCTGACCTTTAGAGATAATAGTTGGGTTGATGATTCCTTCGAGGTAATTTTCAGTGGAAAAGCGGTAGTGATATTTTCCGTAAAGAAGTAATACTTTCCTTGTTTCTAAAAGGCGCTCATTGGTAAAACTAAACGCCAGGGACAGGTGATTTCTTTGTTGGCGATAAATGGTACCGGCTTTGAGCTCATTAATGCTTCCATCAAAACGATGAGTATAGGCAAACCCCAGATTTTGATCGCCTGTGGATAAACTGGACCAGACTTTAAGGGAAGGACATAAACTTTTTCCCGGAATGGTTTCGGTTTTTCCGACAAAACCTGAGGTTAAAGATTTATTCATAGCGGAATAGGATTTTCCGGTTACTGAAAATTCTTTGAAATCAGTTAAAGTATAAAAATCTTTTCCGATTTTAATTTCACTGAGAAACTCCCATTCTTGTTCTGTTCGCGCAAGGGAAATCGCCTCTTGATGCATGATATCTTGTTGGCCAAAACCAGCTGCTTCTTGGAGAGTTAATTCCCACCCATGAAGGGGTGAAGAAAGGAGTCGGTATTTACCTGCTAAGGCATGTTGGAAATAACTTTCATTTTCAGAATTATTAAGGTAGTCAAGCTTTAAGTTAAAGTGAGGAAGATTAAAACTGCTTCCCCACCAGAGTGGGGTGGACGCCTGAGTTAATGGACCAAGCCATATTTTCCACGGGAAAGCTCTTTGGTCCTGGAGGTAAAGGAGAGATGTAAAGGTAGGCGGTGGGATTAAACCATCCCAATTATGACCCAAAGACCCCATTCTTAGCGCCCATTTATCCCCGGTCATGCCCATAAACATCGTTGCTGAGGAAGAGGAGTAATGCGGACTAGTCAAGTAAAAGTTAAATGTTGTTTGGGGAAGGAGGTCCCCTCTAGCTCTCCAAACTAAAAACCATGGTAGCTGCCAGTTGGGATCAGGGGGGAGGTAACTAAAATTCAGGTCGGAACTTAAAGGAATAAGCAGATCATTAGTGCTAAAATTATCTGCTTGTTCGGCGATTAATACTTTGATTTTGTGCTCTGAAATCTCAAGTGAATCATTGCTGAGGTAAAGGACAAGTTGTTCAAGAGTTCCAGATGGAATAGACTTAGGAATGTGACAATTGATGATGGCTTCTCTCTTTTGACCGGGAGAGATGGAATTTAAATCAGGATTATCCCAGAACACGGTTGATCCTTTTTCGGAAACAACTCTTAATGAGAATTTTTCTTCAGTGGTTCCGTTGTTTATAATTTGAATGGGGATAAAAAGTTGTTGTCCCGCTTGAGCTCGAAGGTTCTCTGGGGCTTTAAAATCTAGTCGGCGAATGCTCTTAACTAGGGTTGTTACGGTGAAGGATTTTTCGGTGTTTTTTGACGATAACCATAAGTCAAGATGATCTTCTACTCCTCCGAGCGCGGTCGCAGGAATGAGCAGGGAAAGCACCAAAAAATCCTTTTCTCCTGGCTCGATGGTAAACTGCTCACTTTCTCCCAACAAGGACCAGCCTTGAGAAGAGACGGCTCTGACTTTGAAGGTGACAGGCGTTTGCTGGTAATTATCGATCTGAAAAATATAAGTAATAACTTCTTCCGGACCTGCTTCTTGATTAGGAGGAAGGGTAACATAAACACCAGGTGAAAAAATCCTGGTACTTTCAGCCAATTGTAGCTTTGGGCTGAAAAATATAAAAAGGATTGTGGTTAAAAGGATGGTTACTTTCCTTTTCAAAAGGTCAAGTCCTTTCACTGATAAAATAAATTGCAGCCAATAGGATCGCTAGTTTCTATTAATTAGTTCTAAATATGATGAGAAAATACCTTTCAACAAATGCTAAAATATGATAATTTTACAAAAATAAAAAGAGGAAACTTCTGATTAAAGAGGAAAAAGATCTATAGATACCAAAAAAAGGGTTTAAGGAGGATGAGGGATGGGCACGATCGAACATTTAGCAGTTTGGGTTTGCGCAGTCTTTTTACTTTATAATGTCATTAAATTTCCTTATCCTTACTCAGCTCGTTTAGTACTAATGATTGTTTTTTCTGCTTTTCTGGTTCAATTCGGGTATTACGTTCTTAACATTTTTCCTACGCAAACTGATCTTGAATACCGCTGTATTAATCTAGGCCGCTCCACTCTGCCTTTTTTTGTTTTATACTTCTCTTTTTATTATCCTTTCCCCAAAAAGATTATTTATCAAGCGCGATGGTTGACCCCTGTTTTAATAGTGCCCGTGCTAATATCTTTAATACTTACCGATCCTTTATTTTATCCTCAAGGAGCGATTAAACTGGTAGCGCCCTATTTAGTCAGTTGGATGGCGCTTTATCTCTTGTGGGGTTATTGGAATTTGCTCAGTTCCTTCCGCGGTATATTTTTGCAGGATATCCGGAAACAATTGTTCCTGTTAACAGTAGGAATAATGTTAATTTCGTGGGCTACTCTTTTTTCCGGAATCTTATATCCAGTGCTTGGCAAAGCATTCTACTACAAATTTAGTGGTTTATTTATTACTTGTTCTCTTATTCTTGTTTCCTACAGCTTTATCCGTTATGAATACTTTCAAAAACAGTTGAAAGAAAGGAATTCCAGACTGAATCGGGAAATTACTGCTGCTAGTAAGGGGTATTCGATCTTTTCACATGCAATCAAGAATTATCTTTCAGTTATTGATTATTTAGCTTCTGATTTTGCTATCGGAGATTACAATCATAGGATGGCGAAGATTAGGGAGCTTTGCCAAACTGTATCTGAACGTCTAAGTCATTTGGATCTATCGGTTCCAACGGGTAATTGGGGGACATTTGAACCAATTTCTCCCCTCTTGGAGGAGGTTAAAAATTCTCTTTCTGACTTGCCTCCCGAAATTAAGATTAATCTTGAGGTTAAGATGCCGGTAACCCCTGTTTATGTAGATAAACCTGCCCTCGTCCGTGTTTTTCAAAACTTAATTCGTAATGCGGTCGAAGCAATGCCCAATGGCGGGGATATATATATTGAAGCTCATCAAGAGGGGGACTATCTAATGATTACAATTACTGATCAGGGGATTGGTATTGAGGAGCAACGTTTGGGGGAGATCCTCTGGCCTTTTCAGACTTCTAAATCAATTTATGAGTCTTGGGGGTTGGGGCTCTCTTACTGTCAGTGGGTACTCTCTTATCATGGTGGGGGGATGACGATTGAAAGCGCTCAGGGGAGAGGAACGGTGATTAGAATATTATTATCGGTTGCGAAGTGGAGAGGAATCAGAAACAATATAGCATAATATTGTTTAAAGACGGTCAGAAAGGGAGAGAATAAAGAAAATTACTCTAAAGAGGTGTGGACTGATGACCGTTGCTTTAAAAATACTCCCACTATTTTTGGTCTTGTCTTTTCAAGGATGTAACCTTTGGGATTACTTAAAACCTCCTTCTCGGGAGCCGGCGCTGCCCCAGGGAAGCCGTACTGAGGCGAGGGAACTTTTGTATTCTTATCTTAACTCCCGAGTAGTTGGGGAAAGCACTGAAAATCTCCGCGCTTATTTGACAGAAGAGGCTTGGAATGATTACCGGAGTGGAAACTTAACTCTTCAATCTGGTAACAGTAAAGAATTTGTTGGGTATAAAATACTTGATGAGACGGATCTTTCCGGGGGGAGATATGCCTTTACCACTGTTATGCAGGGAGTGGACAGGGTGCGACCACAGGCGGAAAATACGACTGAAGATTTGATTGTTAGTTTTAGTAATGATGAATACCGGGTTTCTTCAGCTCGCTTGTTGCAGACAACTACCATCAGAACTGTTGGTGAAGATTTAATCTGGGTGGGTGCCGGGTCTGAAGGGAAGGAAAGTGAAGTTAAGATTTTTAACTTACAGGACTTTCCGCCAAGAATGGCGCCAATCGGAGGAACGAATGAGCAAGAATTTGGCGTTGGACGCAATGGATATTCGACGGTAGTTTTAAACCCAGAAGGACAACGAGCTGCTTTTGGGACTAGTGGCACGCACGGAGCAATGGCTGTGTTAACTTGGGAAGGGAAAATACCTGCTCCCGGGAGAGTTAAACTTATTCCTCTTGATCTCTTTTACGGAGGAAGAGTAAAACTACTTTCCTTCTCTCCAGACTCCAAGTATTTGGCTACAGAAATAGCCAGCCCGGCAGGAACAGACCGGGTTGAGATCTATCGCTCTGATCAGAGAAATAAACTTAACTTCCAGTTAGAACAGGCTTTTCCTATAGAACAGTATCATATCTCTTTTCAACATTGGGAAGTGAACAGTAAATCAATATTATTACGGGTAACCTCGGGACCAGAGCAAACCGGAGTTGAAGAAAAATTAGGGACTTGGCGAATTAACATTCAGACAGGAGAACGCGAGAAGGTTATCGGCGATTAAAACCGGGGAGGATACTTTGCATTGGGTTGATCGTAAAGGTCGAATCGGTGGAATCATTCATTGGTTGGATTTGCTCTTACTGCTTGCCGTGGTCATGCTAATGATCAGGACAATAATTGTCTCTTGGCCACGATTTGATCGGAAGGAACAGAAGGACATTCGCCTGGAAATTCTGGTCTTAGGGTTCTCTACCGATTTGGCGGAGAGCATTGCTATCGGGCAGTGGGTAAAAGACCAAGCTTCCGGTGAGTTTATGGGTAAGATTATTCAAAAAGAGGCTTTTCCTACTCAGGTAAAAGCACGGGGGTTTGGTGAGCTTAATAAACCAGCGCTTTTTGAAAAACAGGATCTAATCCTGGTTTTGGAACGTTCAGGGAGAATAAATGAACGAGAAGGGATTTTTTTGGGAAAGGAGACCATCCGTTCTGGGCAAGAGAGGTTGTTTCATACTTTATATACTGAGTTTCCGGGGAAAATAAGCCGTATTTCTGTGGTTGGGGAGTGACTAAGGAGTTATCCGCCACCAGTTATTGGTTACTACAGCTTGTTTTGTGTTTACAAAAAGTTGTTAACGCCCTACTTAAGGTCAGAGGTTTAGTTAAGGATAGTCGGATTTTCATGGCTGTCCAGTGGTTGAGAAAAAAATTAGGCCCGGTGGGAGTTGAAGAGCAACAGGACCAACTCCAGTGGAGATTATATTGGGAACACTTTTTTCCTGCTATGCTCTTTTTTGTCTTATTATTTCCTGCTGATTCGCTTAGTTTTATTTTTTTTCTCCCTGGCCTTCTCTTCTCCTCATCTTTCCCCAGGAGAATAAGACCGGTTCTTCTCTGGAGCGCTTGGTCTTTTGTTTCCGCCTTGTTGGCGCCGAGCTTTCCTTCTGCTGTCATCAGTTTTTTTCAAGAGACCACTATCGTCCTGTCCGGCTTGGCAGCTGGGTTTTACAGCCGAGGCAAAAGAGAATGGTTTCAAATAATTCTCCTCTCTTTAGCGCTAGTGATCAGTCTGACTTTTCTTCAGGCTTATGCCGCGCCACCCTTTCCGCCGAGTTGGGTTCCACTTTCTGAAAAAGGGAAGATTCCGTTTCGGGTTACCGGCGCAGGGGATAATCCTAATCTAACCGGACTCTATTTGGCCTATATGTTACCGTTATTGTTAGTGGGATGGGAAAGTAAAAATGGGTATTGGAAAAAGATAGAAAGCTCCTGTTCGGGGATTTTATTTTTTCTTAGCCTACCTGCTCTTATTTTTACTTTTTCACGAACATCTTGGGTGGCTGCTGTTTTTACTCTGGTTTTTTATTGGCTGCCTAATGAAAAAGGGAAGATTATCCGTCTTATTTTGGTAATTATTATTATTATTTGTATCTTTCCCCCCTTGGTCGCGCGGATACTGCATCATCCTTTTCAAAGCGGTACTTTTGAGTATCGAGTTCGAATCTGGAAGGAAACATGGGGGTTGGTACAGAAACATCCTGTTACCGGAGTGGGGAAAGAAGCGCTAATTTTTCACTTACATCATACACAGACCATGAGGGCAGATCATCTTCATAATCTATACCTTCAGTTGATAGTGGAAAAGGGGATCCCATCTCTTTTTATTATTTTTTGGATGGTTTATAATTTTATTTTGATACCATCATCGAGGAGTATTCACCAAAGCTCATTGCTGGAAAGGGGTATAAGAGCAGCATTGCTTGGCCAATTAGTAGCTGGCTTAACTGAGAGTGTCTGGAATCCGCCATTGTTACATTTTTTGTTCTGGTTCGGTTTTGCTTTGCTCAGAGAGGACTAGCTAAAAAAGGCTTGGCTCGGACTTTTGGGGTATGTAGGGGTGATTGAAAATGAAAAAAGTTTTTCTCTTTGGATATTATGGGTTTGGAAATCTTGGAGATGAACTTTTATGTGCGTATTATACTAGTTTGTTGGGCGCTCATTTTCCCGAATTGAAGTTAATTATTTTGAGGGATAAACCAAATGAACAAGAAATAGAGTATAAAACGGTCTCTCGCTGGAATCTTTGGCAGTTAAGTAAGATGATGGCCCCTGGCGATTTACTGGTAGGAGGGGGCGGTAGTATTTTTCAGGACGCAACCAGTAAAAGAAGTCTTTTCTACTATCTTGCTCTCCTAAGGCTTGCCGGCTGGCGGCGCCTGGAAATTATCCTGGCAGGGCAAGGGCTGGGCCCTCTCTCTTCTTTGGGGAGGAGGCTGGTCGGGCCTTATTTAAACTCAGCTTTAGGAATCTCCTGCCGGGATCAGTGGTCATTAGCTACCCTGGTGGAAATGGGGGTTAATCGGCCTCTGTTGTATTTGGGGGTTGATCCTTTGTGGGATTTCCAGGCTCCGGAATTACTGTTCAAGCCGGCAAAAAGGCGGTATCGACCTTCTGCGCTTGGCTTTTTCTTTCGCAAAGAGGAGCGAAAGAGAAAGCAGCGTCTACTTTTTAGGTTAAAGTTAAGGTTTGAAGGGTTAAGATTGATTACCCTCTTCCCTGAAGATTATCCGGTTGCCGAGGTGGTTTCCCAGGAGATAGGGGCGTCTCCGCCTCTTCTGTTAACAGAAGTAAGGGATTTAGCAGCAATTGCCCCGGAACTGACCATGGTTATTGGGGAGAGGCTTCATGGCCTTTTACTGGCGGCGAAGTATGGTCTACCGGGTATTGGGCTGAGTAATGATCCTAAGATTAAAGCTTTCTGCCAACAAATGGAATGGCCTTGTTTTTCGTGGCAGGATTTATGTGTTGAAAATTTAATGGTAATGGCAATAGAGGAGATTTTATCTGATCTCGGTTCGGCGGAACAGCAGGTTCTACAGAAGAGAACGGAGATGGAGAAAAAAGCGAGGGAGGAAAGGGATTGGTTTCTTCAGCTCATCGAGCAGACTTTAGTGAAGTAAGAAAAATCCTTGGTTTTCGAGTTAATATTATAAATCTTGAGGAAACGGTCGAACTTGTAGAGAAATTGCTTGCTTCCAGCCTGGAAAAGCAGGGGAAGAGAAGAGTGAGGATTGTCACTCTTAATCCTGAAATGTTGATGATGGGTGTAAAGGATCCACAGCTTTTCGTAGCTTTGCAGAGCGCAGATCTGGTTGTTCCCGATGGTATCGGTGTAGTTTGGGCTTTACGCCGGACCGGGGTTAAACAGCAACAAAGAGTCACCGGAATAGATTTAGTGGAAAAAGTATTAGCGAGACAAACTAATGGGCTAAGAATCTATCTACTAGGCGGAAAACCGGGAGTGGTTGAGGTTGCGGCTCTTAATCTTGTTCGCCGTTGGCCGGCGGTAAAAGTAGCTGGTTCGTATCATGGATACTTTCCCCCTGAGGAAAACCAGAAGATTATTCAAGATATTAATCAGGTGCGACCTGACCTACTGTTGGTTGGGATGGGGGTTCCGCGTCAGGAAATTTGGCTTCATAGCCACTGGCAAGCATTAGAGGCGTCGGTTGGAATCGGAGTGGGCGGTCTTTTTGATGTATGGGCGGGTAGAGTTAAAAGAGCGCCGAAGATTATGCGAAACATGGGGTTGGAATGGGTTTACCGCGTTTGGAAAGAACCGGAGCGGTGCAAGCGGCTCTTGGTTTTACCTGAATTTATGAGCAGGGTCTGGAGGGAAAGACTGACTAGTCGTCAACGTTAACCTTTAGATGGCACGTGAAAGAATGAAAATTACGACGAGCCATGAGCGGTATTTGCCGGATTGTTGACAGGCGGTGTGATCAGCGGCGCATGGCGTCGTTGCTCAGTC
>ENA-UOOK01003558-UOOK01003558.1-fermentation-metagenome-genome-assembly--contig:-NODE-3558-length-17585-cov-6.901825_pt1 | contig 17585 bp, 17 predicted proteins | sample MGYA00245777_ERZ724023 | MGnify/ENA primary metagenome ERZ724023 (study PRJEB28704, sample SAMN03018312) | fermentation metagenome | biome: anthropogenic terrestrial biome; feature: soil; material...
TAGAATCTGATAATATACTACCGATCCTTATGGTTAATGAAAATTGATTTCCGTGCTAAAAAACCATATTATTTTTTCTTTCATGGGACACCATAAACAAGAGGTGATTGGCTTTGAACAAAGAGAGCAAAATCCTGTGGCACAACTGGCAAGAAGATGTATTTTTAAGGGCAAAATCAGAAAACAAACCCATATTGCTATCTATCAGTGCTCTGTGGTGCCATTGGTGCCATGTAATGGACGAGATGTGCTATCAAAATCAAGAGATCGCAGACTACATCAATAGCCATTATTTAGCCATTCGGGTGGATAATGATAAGCGCCCAGACATCAACCGCAGATACAACATGGGAGGCTGGCCCAGTACAGTTTTCTTAAACAGCCACGGGCAGATCATCACCGGCGCTACCTACATACCACCAGAGCAGTTGCAAGGATTATTGGTACATGTGAAGGAAGCATACGAAAAATATGCAGTGGAACTAGAAGAGCAAGGTGCTTTGCGGGTAGGAGCAGGCTTTGAAGGTGCAGTAGAGCTGGGCGGAGGCAGGTCAGTGGGAAATGAGGAGATTCACAACTATTTGGATGAGCAAATAAATAGCGCCTACGACACTCAGTGGGGGGGCTTCGGTAGGCAGCCTAAGTTTCCCCACACAACTGTCTTGCGTTATCTGCTAGAGAAGGCACGTTTGCGAAGTGAGGAAGTACCAGATATTGTCACTTTTACTCTCCAGCAAATGGCCAAAGGCGGGATCTATGATCAAATGGAAGGAGGTTTCTTTCGCTATTCAACCACCCGCGACTGGACAATTCCCCACTACGAGAAGATGGCTGAGGATAATGCAGCACTCCTTGAGCTTTACCTTTGGGTTTACCAATGGACAGGCGAGGATTCCTACAGACAAGTTGCTCTAGGTATCATCTCTTTCCTAGAAGAAAAGCTAAAACACGAAGCTGGAGGCTTCTATGGCAGCCAAGATGCAGACGAAGAATATTACCGGGCCCCAGCCCAGAGGCGAGCAAAGCTTCCCCAGCCCCCAGTTGATAAGACAGTATATACAAACTGGAGCGCAGCCCTAGCCCGGGCCTATCTTGCTGGGTCTATGATCTTGCAGCAACCACAGCTTGGTGACTTTGCTTTGAAAACAGTGCGTTTTCTTCTGAGTGAAGGGGCGAGCCCCAAAGGTGGGGTTGTCCATTACCTAGCGACAGCTGCACTGGAAGGGCAGCTGGTGGATCAGCTGGAGCTTGCAGAGGCATCCCTTCTTTGCTACTCATATTCCGGGGACGAATTCTTTTTGGAGAAGGGAAGGGAGCTGGTAGACCTTTGTTTAGAGAAGGCCTGGGACGAAAAGGAGGGAGGCTTTTGGGATCAACTGGAGGTGGGACAGCTAGGTGCACTGGCCCAGCCTGTGAAGAGCTTAGATGATAATTTCCTTGCAGCCCGGGTGCTGCTCCTGTTGGGTGAAATCACAGACCAGGAACAATATCGGCAATCTTCGAAGGAAATAATCCATGCCTTCGGTTCCATCTATGGGCAATATGGTCTTTTTGCAGCGGGAATGGGTCTGGCAGCTTTGCGCCTAGATCCTCCACAGTTAATACGAATCCAGGGAAAGCAAACAGATCCCAATGCGAGAGAACTTGTGAATGCTACGTTTGCTCAGTATCATCCGTGGCGCTTGGTTACTTGGCAGCCAAAAGAGGCAGGAGCCATCGCCTACCCCTGCCTTGGCACCAGTTGCCTGGAGCCGATAAGCTCGCCGGCTGATCTACAAGCTGCTTTAGACCGGGAATTGGCTGGCGCTGAGGTTTAGCGACCGAAAGCCGTCAATACTTTCTCGTAGGGATCAAGCAGTCTTTTGTAAGTTTCCATAGCATATTTATCCGTCATCCCAGAGAGATAATCACAGAGCACGCGTCTTTTTTCAAGAGGAGAGGAGGCCAGATCCCAACGCTTTTGGGTCTGTAAGGGCAGGAGCCTTGGCTCCTCTAAAAAAAGCTGAAACATCTCGCGCAAAAGACGACTGCCTTTATGTACCATCACCAAAACCGAGGGGTGATGGTACACCTCTTCATAGAGGAGTTTACGTAAGATCGTAAATTCCTTCAGATACCCCGCTGAGAGGGCAATTACAGGTTCAGGTGCCTGGCGAAGATCATCGGGACTTTTAGGATCAAGCGTCTGACAGTTTTTTGTGCTCTCCTGGATTAGATCAACATTAAATAGTTCAATCAAATGGCGCACTAGTTGGCGGCGTCGGAGCCTTTCCTCTCCATCTAATAGACCATCACGCTTTAGCCTTGCGTGCACTTCATCCCATAGATTAAGGGAGCAGTTTGCAAGTCTCTCTTCAGAGAGGAGGTTTGCCATCAGGGCATCCTCAAGATCGTGGGTTACAAAAGCGATTTGATCTGAAAGATTAACGATCTGCGCTTCAATTCCAGGTTGGGGAGTGTCCATGAACTCGTGGTGGTCATGGGGATGATCATAGGATGTATTGTGCCGCGCAATCCCCTCCCGGGTCTCGAAAGTAAGGTTTAGCCCATCGAAATCGGGATATCGTTTTTCTAAAAAATCCACAATTCGCAGGCTCTGAATATTATGCTCAAACCCGCCATGGCTTTCCATTAGCTCATCTAAAGTCTTCTCACCTGCGTGGCCAAAGGGGGCATGTCCAAGATCGTGGGCCAGTGCAATAGCCTCAGTAAGATCTTCATTGACGCCTAAGGCCCTTGCCACTGTTCGTGCATGCTGAGCCACCTCCAGGGTATGGGTGAGCCGGGTTCGGTAGAAGTCAGCCTCGTGGACCACATAAACCTGGGTTTTGTATTGCAGCCTTTTGAAGGCAGTAGAATAGAGGATTCGGTCCCGATCCCGTTGGAAGCAATTGCGATAGGGGTCTTCATACTCTTGATATGTTCGGTTGCCAGAGGGTGTATAGATAGCAGCCCAAGGTGTAATCACAGGCAGCTCCTCCTTTTTATGGTAGATAATATATAGTTCGACTCGGTAGGCTTGCATCCTTTTTTGAAAGCTCTCTTTTTTCAAGAAAGGCAGTTTTCTGGCTACTTTCCCACAATAGTTGTCCTTGATAAATTTTATTGGCGTTACGCTCCTTGCAAATTAAGTGTATTTAGTATATTATTTTTAAAGAAGTACAGTGAAGAAAGGACGTCTATTGATGTATATCCTCAGCACTGAAATGATTAGGAGAAACGCTGCCCTCTCCTCTACATACCAGCGAGGCAGAAGCTATCTGCTCCAGGGACGGGTAAGCATAGTATCTATGACACATGGTGGTACTCATATTGAAGCCTTTGTAAAAGGAACCATGCGCTATCGTGTGACTGCTAGCTTCTCTGCCGAAGGTGAGCTTGAAGAAACAAACTGTACCTGTCCTGCAGCAGATCGCTACTTTGGCTTTTGCAAACATACAGTAGCGCTCCTTCTCTATTTGTTAGAGCTTAAAAACAAAGGAACTGCTGATAAATACTTCCAAAAGCAAGCTGTGGAAAAGCTTTTTCAGGGTTTTGCTGTACTAACAGAGCCTGAGCGAGGAAGAAGTTTGAAATTAGAGGTAACATACGAATCCCTCCACAGCCATAATCGGACCTATGGAGGAAGGATTAAGCTTCGCTTAGGAGAGGATAGGCTCTATATTGTCAAAAATATTACTCATTTACTAAGATGCATAGAGCAGAAACGAGAGCTTTATTTTGGCAAAAACTTTAGCTACGATCCACACCTACACACATTCTCAGAGCACGATAGGCGAGTTCTTACATTTCTTCGGGAAGTAATTGAGCTGGGAGGAAGTTATCCCGAGAGAGAAATCGATCTTGGCACAGCTTCCAGCAAACGTTTTTTTCAAGTGATGGCAGAAACTCCCTTTTTAGTTGAAGTCTCAGGACGCTCCTATCCAGTGGAGCGGGTGGTAGAAAAAGAACTACCCCTTTCCTTTAATTTAGGACGTGCCCAGGACAACCTGTTACTAACGATGAAGGCGGAAGAGTGGGGAGGAATTCCCCTGACAAAAGACGGTGAATACATGCTGGTGGGATCTGAAATTCGCCAGATGCCACCTGGGCAAGCCAGGAGATTTAAGCCCTTCTTTGATGCTGTAGGAGGACAGGCCCAGGGCCAGCTATATTTTGCCAAAGATGAACAAGAACGATTTTTAGCCGAGGTCTTGCCCCATACTTTCAAATTAGGCCAAGTTGAGATCAGCCAAGAGGTAGAGGAACTGATTATCAAAGCTGATTTTGAGGCAGAACTCTACTTGTTCCGAGCAGGGGAGGGAGTTGGCGCGAAGCTAAAGTTCATCTATGGTCAGCGAGAGATCAACCCGTTTGCACCCGAAACTGAGGTTACAAAAGACGAGAAAATTCTGCTGCGGGATGCACCAAAGGAGCAGCTGATCCTGCAGCTGCTAGAAAGTTACGATTTTAAGGTTACACCAGGTGGTCTTCACTTGGAAGATGAGGATCAGATCTTTGAATTTCTTAATGATGGCTTGCCACACCTGATGGAGCATGCTACAATCTTTTATTCCGAAGACTTCAAAGGCCTCTTTGTCCGCAGTCGTTCTGCTTTCTCCGGTGGCATCCGTCTCAACGATGATAACTTTTTAGAGTTTAGCTTCAAAGTGGAGGGTGTAGATAGTGGTGAACTAGAGAATGTTTTCGCTGCCTTAGAGGAGAAAAAACGATATTTTCGTCTCCATGATGGCTCTTTTCTCTCTTTGGAGAACTCAGAGCTGGAGCAAGTGGCAGAGTTGGCCTCAAGTTTAGATTTAAGCCCTAAAGATTTAGATAAAGAATATGTGGAATTGCCCAAATACCGGGCCCCGTACTTGGCGCAAAAGTTAGAGGATACGGGACTGTCTGGTTTTCGCCATAACCAGGCTTTCAAGCAGCTGGTGGCTAGCATCCAAGACCCTGCAGATCTGGATCTGGCAGCACCTGAAAAAATAGCGCCTATCTTGCGAGACTACCAGCACTTTGGCTTCCAATGGCTCAAAACCCTTTCTAGCCTTGAGATGGGGGGGATTTTGGCCGATGACATGGGACTTGGCAAAACCCTTCAGATCATAGCGTTGCTTGCGGCTGAGAAAGAAGAACATGGCCCCGAGCCCTCTTTGGTTGTGGCTCCCAGCTCCCTTGTTTACAATTGGGAGGCAGAGGTAGAAAAGTTCGCACCTAATCTGAAAACCCTTGTGGTCTCAGGTAACAAAGCAGAGAGACGGGAGCAAATTGCCCAAATCTCTGGGGCAGATTTGGTGATTACCTCCTACCCTTTGATCCGACGGGATGTAGATGATTATCAGAATGTGGCATTGCGTTTTTGCATTCTCGATGAAGCACAGCAGATTAAAAATGCTGCCTCCCAGGGTGCGAGGGCTGTGAAGAAACTCAATGCTAAGGCTCGCTTTGCCCTTACAGGCACCCCCATGGAGAATTCCCTCTCGGAGTTATGGTCTCTCTTTGATTTTGTACTACCGGGGTATCTTTTCTCCTATGGACGCTTTAAAAAGAAGTATGAAAGCCCTATTGTCAAGGATAGAGATGCAAGGGCAAGTCAAGAACTATCGCGGCAAATTCGCCCTTTCATCCTCAGACGGATTAAAAAGGATGTGCTCCAAGAACTGCCTGAAAAAATAGAGCATCAGCTTAAAGCAGAGCTTACAAACGAGCAAAAGAAGATTTACCTGGCTTATTTGCAGCAAATCAAAGGTGAGATTCAAGACGAGATCCAAAGCCGAGGCTTTGCCCAAAGCCAGATTAAAATCCTGGCTGGACTCACCCGACTACGACAGATCTGTTGCCATCCCAGTATCTTTTTGGAGAATTATCAGGGCCAAAGCGGTAAATTTGAGCTTTTAGATGACATTATCACCGAGGCTATCGGTGGCGGTCATCGGATCCTGCTCTTCTCCCAATTTACAAGCATGCTCCAGCTCATTCGCGAGCATCTGGATCAGGAGCAGATCCCTTATCTATATTTAGATGGCTCCACACCAATTCAGGAGCGAGGAGCTATGGTGCGGGACTTCAATGGGGGAGTGGGGGATTTATTTCTGATCTCCTTGAAGGCAGGGGGCACTGGTCTGAACCTCACAGGTGCTGACACTGTGATTCATTTTGATCCGTGGTGGAACCCTGCTGTGGAGGAGCAGGCCACAGACCGGGCCTACCGCATTGGCCAAGATAAGGTTGTACATGTGATGAAGCTTATAACTCGGGGTACAATTGAGGAGAAGATCTTAGCTCTCCAACAGAAGAAAAAGGCATTGATCGATTCTGTGATCCAACCAGGGCAAACCTTGCTCTCCAAGCTCACAGAAGAGGAGCTATGGGAGATGTTCGCGGTTTAATTTTTTTAAGGCCTTGCTTTTTTCCAGAAAAGGGGTTAGAATAGAAGTCGTGGGGAGAACAAAAATGTTGCTAGATAAGAAACAAAAAAAGGTCACTTGAAAAAGTAAATGCACATTTGTATGAGTAAACGCACCCCTGATTGAGATTATGCCGAAAATATAGCAAAACTGGAGGTTTTTCCTATGGAAAAGAGTGGAAAACAGGGCTTGATTGTGTTTTTAGCCCTAAAAAAGAGCGCAAATCAGCGAAGGTGCAAATTACCTTTTTTTCGGAACAAGTAAAAGCACCCCATAAAAGCAAGTGTGCTCTTTTTTCAGACACCCGGCATTTAGTATATTTAACCTACTTTTTAAGTAGTTCTGGACGTAAGATCACTTCATTAGGAAGAATTAGTTTTGCACCTAACTTGTCCATAACATCTTGTCCGTGTAAAAACCTTAAGGCGTCGTAAGGTGTCTTGTTAGCCAATTTTTCCCTTGAATAGGAGTTGACGTGATTCATCACTAGAGTTACATCATCCTGCTTCAAATGGTTAAAGCTTGTACCCTTAGGTAAAATTCGTCTAAATAAAGTATGATTATTTTCGAGGGCTCCCTTTTGATAGGGAGCAGCAGGATTACAATAATAAACTCTAGTTCTTTGGGTAGAATCCGGTGCGTATTCGATAGCATTTGGGTCAGAGAATTCCGAACCGTTATCGCCTAGCAGAACGGGGAATAACCTCTGGAATTGTTCTTTACCTAAAAGGGAATAAAGGTTTTCAAAGACATCTTGGACTGAACGGGCGGTATTGCGTTCTCGTAAAAAGGCAAGCATAAAAGAAGAACTTACAAAATGAACTGTTAGAATAACTTTACCGCCCTTGGTTCCTTCAAGCGTATCCATTTGGACAACTTCGGTATCAGGGTTTTCTTCCAAAGACAATTGAAAATCATCGTAGGTACGACCAACCCTACATTTTGGGTCAACCTTGCGTTCCTGAGACTTTTTTTTGCGTGGTCTAAGTCTACAAGACCTAGGCATATCAATTCTACGAGCTTCAATAAGTCCCGCGTTTATGTAAGTATATACAGTTTTTTGACACACCTGAAGGTCGCTGGAGTTATTTGCAAAAATGTGATTGATAGATTGCCCCTTAAGGATTAGGGGGGAAAGATATTTATCTAATGACGTAACCTCTTCTTCGGTAGCGTTTATGCCTTCTCTAGATTCGACCAAGGCTTCTTTGTAGGCTTCTTGAGCTTTCGTTGGGATGTAATAACGCTTTCTCAAAGTACATTTACCCTCGTCTTTACAACCGTTGCAGACATACGGTGGCATTTTGAGTTTTGCGCAATGCTCCTCAACAAATTGGGGGCAAACAGAATTGCATAGGTTGCAAAAACAGCAACGCTTATGTTTGCAATTCTGGGAGCTTTTGCAGATAGAACTTACTTCACACCCATTTCTATGGATGCATCTGTTAGCGACTCTAAGGGGGGCAGACTTGTCGCTGGGAATAGCCCTGTTTCTTACTTCTCTAGAAATCGTTGTATGACTCTTTCCTAGAGCGCGGGCGATTGCTTTGAACGATTCGCCTTTGTTGAGCATGAACTCAATTCTACTTCGCCCCTCAAATGTCAGATGTTTCCCCATGGCTTTCACCTACTTGTTAGCTGCCAGGTGTCGACATAATCATCTCAAAAATGCTAGCCAATAGCAAGGCGAAATTTGCAAAGCTAAACGCACCCATCCTCCCCCATGGGGGAGGATGGTATGAGGGCCTCGGTTGTATAACTAAGTGCACCCCTCTGTTTGTAAGACTTATTGCACCCTCTAGGTGTGCATTTACTTTTTCAAGTAACTAGAAACAAAAAAATTCTCCGCAAACCCTTGACTGGCAGCCGACTCCGTGTTATAATGATATTTGTCCGTTGGGGAGTCGTCTAGTGGTAGGACGCCAGGTTCTGGCCCTGGTAGCGAGGGTTCGAGTCCTTCCTCCCCAGCCATTGTGGCCCCATCGTCTAGTGGTTTAGGACACCGCCCTCTCACGGCGGCGGCAGGGGTTCGAATCCCCTTGGGGCTACCAACTGAAGATTGAAGAGGAGCTTTCGCAGGAAGGCTCCTCTTTTCTATGCTCAATTTTATTCAACTTGGCAGGAGTCCCTGTTTTTTCCAAGAATATCTTCATTATAATCTTAAGGAAGGGAAGACTTATGAACATAAGAAAGGTAGTGTTCAGTAGCCTGGGATGGGTTCGGCTTTTCAGCTATTATTTTGGCCATTTAGCATCTGCAGGCAGAGGCAGTAGCGTTTCTAGCTTTTTGGATGTTTTGCTTGGGCATAGCCCAAATGAAATTTTTTATTCATTAACAATGCTGGAGGTATTAAGATATGAATGAAGCCTTGAGAAAATTAATTTTGAATGCTATTGCTTTGGCCATGGGTGTGGCAACCTTTGTTTTAAATCTAATGGGCACCTTGGAGGGGAAAACTGCTGTTACCCTTCTGTCTATAGGTTTATCTTCCTTAGCTTTGGCACAATTTAAAGATAAGTAGTTTTTAGAGAATTAGCCTCAGTGAAATACCTGTCACTCCTAATTCAAGAATCAAGGCTTTCTTGGCCTCAAGTCGCTTTCCATGGGAAATAGTTCCATTATGGGTGGGGAAGCGTTTTTTGCCTTTTTTGATTATTCCTCGTATCGCCAAAAGATGCTCCAGATCAGGAAGCAGGCCCCCAGCTGCTCCCCAAAGCACCTTGGGATCTTTCTGGCTCTGCTCATAGAGATGTTTTGTGGTCCACAATCCCGCTGCCAAAGAGATAACCTGGAGCCATGAGCTATCATCATTATGGGGGAGGACATCTAGTACAATGTGGCTTGCCATGCCAAGGCCCAGGGCTACAGTTGGGTTTGGGGAAGCATTTCCCAGACTCGCACCGACTGCCAGGTGCGGGCCTCCACTCATAGCTAGGGCTGGCAGGGGCAACAATAGACAAAGGAATAATAGCCAAAACATTCTCATTTTTTCTCCTCGCTTTCATCCTTTATTTATTATATTCTGCAAAACTTGAAATTTTCCTCTAGCCATGAAGGCTAGCTTAGGAGAGGAGCAAAACCATGGTTATTGCAAAACATGAGTTTCTAAACATCGCCCACAGAGGGGCATCGGGGTATTGTCCGGAAAATACTATGTCCGCTTTCAATCGAGCTGGAGAGCTGGGAATTAAATGGATGGAGTGCGACGTTAGACTAACAGAGGATAATCAGGTTGTTGTGATTCATGATCAGACAGTAGATCGAACCACAGATGGCTCTGGGGCTGTCTCAGGCTTTAAGCTGCAAGACTTGCAAAAGCTTGATGCAGGCGCTTGGTTTAGTCCCGAGTTTGAAGGGGAGCAAATTCCCACTTTAGTTCAGCTACTGGATGGCTTGGGTTCCCAGTGCCAATTGGTAGTTGAAATAAAGGATGGAATCTACTTTCCGCGCATTATTGAGCTGACAGTTTCCCAAATCCTTGAGCGTGGATTGGAAAGCAGAGTCCAGATCTCAGCCTTCTCGTGGGAGGTGCTAGTAGGGGTAAAAGAATTATGCCCACAGATTAAGACTCAGGCCCTTATAGCATACGGTGAGGAGGGCACTAGAGGGGCTACAGTAGACGGGGGGGAAATTCCCATCTACTCAGACCCCCAAACACTGCTTCGCGATGCATCATCCTATGGGGTGGATGTGGTCTGTCCACCTGCAGCTTGGATTGAGAGGAGCCTCGTCTCCATTTTACACCAAGGGGGATTTTTAGTTAGGGCCTGGGGGGTAAAAGATGATGCTAGTGCGGAAATGCTGCGGCTCATAGAAGCTGGAGCTGATGGGATGACCACCAATTTTCCCGACAGATTAGAGTTGATCTTTGCTTCTTTCCAAAACAGGAGAGGATAAGCAATTGTAGATTCATCTTTTTCTTAAGAATATGGAGATTGTCAAGAGGAAAAAAATGCTTTTTGAAAAAGGATTTTCAGCAAGTGGTGTAGAATACAATATCTCGATCCCTTTTGGATAAAGTTCCAGCTTTGCTGGAAAAGCTAGCAAGAGAATAATTTTTGGAGGCTGACAGGTGGCAGAAAAAGTAAAGATCATGGATGAGACAGGCATTAGGCGGGCCCTGGTGCGCATCGCCCATGAGATCCTCGAACAAAATCGAGGCGTAGAGGGCTTGGTGATCGTAGGGATCCACAGACGGGGCGTGCCTTTGGCAAAGAGGTTAGCTGAGGCTATCTCCCAGATCGAGGGGGTTGAGGTGCCTGTGGGGACCTTGGATATCAACCTCTATCGTGACGATCTCTCTACCATAGGCTATCATCCCATTGTTCGGAAAACGGAAATTCCTGTAGATGTATCAGAGCGGACTGTGGTTTTGGTGGACGATGTTCTCTACACTGGCCGCACAGTGCGGGCAGCCTTGGATGCATTAATGGATTTGGGTAGACCAAAAGCTATCCAGCTGGCAGTGCTAGTGGATAGAGGTCATAGAGAACTCCCCATTAGAGCTGACTACGTAGGCAAAAACCTGCCCACAGCCAAACGGGAGATCATCTCCGTTAAGATTGCGGAGATCGACGGCAAAGAAGAAGTAGTTATCAATGAGGGGTAAAAGCGAAAGGGCATAGCACCTTTCGTTTTTTTTGAGAGGAGGACCGGCTTGTGGCTGAATGGAACCGTAAGGATCTTTTGGGAATTGAGGAATTGAGTGCCGCTGAAATTGAAACCATCCTCGATCTGGCCAGCTCCTGCAAACAAATTTATAGCAGGCAAATTAAAAAGTTACCTACCCTGAGAGGAAAAACTGTGATCTTACTCTTTTTTGAGCCCAGCACCAGAACTCGTACATCCTTTGAGATCGCAAGCAAGTGGATGAGTGCAGACCTAATTAATATCTCTGTGGCCCAAAGTAGTGTGGTGAAAGGGGAAAGCCTCTACGATACAGCCCACACTATCGAGGCCATGGGCCCAGATCTGGTAGTGGTTAGGCACAGAGCAGCTGGCGTGCCCCAGGCCCTAGCTCAGCGTTTAGGCTGCAGCGTGATTAATGCCGGCGATGGTGCCCACGAACATCCCACCCAGGCTTTGCTTGATCTATACACAATTCAAGAGCGCCTGGGCAGGATCAGGGGACTGAATGTGCTATTGGTAGGAGATATCCTCCACAGCCGCGTAGCCCGCTCCCAGATCTATGGCCTGCAAAAAATGGGAGCTTCTGTCACGGTGCTAGGGCCAAGCACCCTCTTACCTAAAGGAATCGAATCCTTTGGCGTTAAGATCGGCAAGTCTTTAGATGAGGAACTTCCTAAAGCTGACGTGGTAAGTCTTTTGCGAATCCAAAAGGAGCGGCAGCAAAGCGGTCTTTTCCCCAGCTTAGATGAGTATGCCCTTCTTTACGGTATTGGCGAGGAGCGTCTTGGCCTCATCCGGGATGATGCCCTGATTATCCATCCTGGTCCCACAAACTTAGGAGTTGAGATTAGCCTTGCTGCTACAGAGGACAAGCGTTCTGCCATTAACCAGCAAGTTACAAACGGTGTGGCTGTGAGAATGGCAGCCCTATACTTACTTTTAGGGGGAGGAGGTCTTGAGCGCCATGAGATTGCTTTATAAAGGCGGTAAAATTTTCGATCCCGAATTCCGAGGAGAGGCAGATCTTCTAGTAGAGAACGGGAAGATCGTCCGCTTGGGGAAAGCAGACGCAACTTGGGAAGCTGAAGTAATTCGAGAGATTTCGGGTATGCTAATCTTCCCAGGTCTTGTGGACCTCCATACCCATCTGCGAGAGCCCGGTAGCGAACACAGGGAGACCATCGCCACTGGCATAGCTGCGGCAGCCCGGGGTGGCTACACCACAATCTTTGCTATGCCCAATACTAATCCTGCTGTGGACAACCCTCAGATCGTAGAGTTCATTCGTAGCAAAGCCCGCTCAGTTGACAGTATCACTGTGGAACCAATAGCGGCTATCACCCGAGATCGAAAGGGCGAGGAGCTAGCTCCCATAGGCGAACTGGCCCAGGCTGGGGTGCGGATTTTATCCGATGATGGTTCATCTGTAGCAAATCCCAGGCTCATGCGCCAGGCTATGCAGTATGCCGCAATGTTCGATTTGATAATTAGCGATCATTGCGAGGATCCCTATCTTGCCAAGGGTGGAGCCATGAACGAGGGCGTCACCTCAACCAAACTAGGGCTGCCGCCCCTGCCAGCCTTGGCAGAGGAGGTAATAGTGGCTCGGGATCTAATGTTGGCCCAGGAGACGGGCGCCAGACTCCACCTGGCCCACATTAGCACCAAGATCAGTGTTGAGCTTTTGCGCCAGGCAAAAGAAAAAGGCGCTAGGGTGACAGCCGAGGTAACACCTCACCATCTTCTTCTAACCGAGGAGGCAGTTCGGGGCTACAATACCAACTTGAAAGTAAATCCTCCCTTGAGGACCGAGGAGGATCGGCAAGCTTTAATTACAGCCTTAGCAGATGGCACCATCGATGCTATCGCCACAGACCACGCCCCTTGGGCCCGCCATGAAAAGGAAGTGGAATTCGACGTTGCACCCTTTGGCATGGTGGGGCTAGAGACTGCCTTAGCTGCAATTTGGACGAAGCTTGTGATGCCAGGCGAGCTTTCTGCTCAAAGAGCAATCGAGGCCCTCTCAACCAGACCTTGCCAGATCGTAGGCACCCAGGGCGGTAGGATACTGGAAGGTGCGAGAGCGGATTTTGTGATTTTCAACCCAGATCAGATTTGGGAGGTAGACCCAAATAATTTTGCTTCCAAAGGCAAAAATACGCCTTTTGCCGGCTGGAAGCTCCAAGGCCGGGTTATAGAGACGGTAGCTCGGGGTAAGGTAGTATATAGATGGGAGAAGTAAAGATGCCAGAGATCGGAGAAATAATTGAAAACAAACCTATAGGTGGCGATTATCATCGTCTAGTTGTAAGAAGCAAAGCTTTAATGGATTCTAGCCCAGGTCAATTTGCTCATCTCCTTGTGCAGTCGCCAAAGGGTCCTAATACTTGGGATCCACTGCTCCGGAGGCCCTTGAGCATCTATGATGTTGATGGAGAGCGTGCTTCTTTCCTCTATAAAACAGTAGGCAGAGGCACGAAACTATTAGCAAACCGTCTTCCTGGTGAGACCATAGATCTCTTAGGTCCCCTAGGACGTGGTTTTAAGATCACTTCAGCTCCGGCGCTGCTTATCGGCGGCGGCGTTGGTGCGGCTCCCATGCTTTTTTTGGCCAGAAAACTCCACGATCAAGGCCGAGATTTTGTGGTGCTCTTGGGGGCTAAAACTGGAGAGGAGCTTGCTTTTGCAGGGGATTTTGGCAAATTTAGCTCCCATCTTTACCTAGTTACAGATGACGGTTCCCTAGGTAGTTGCGGCCTTGTGACCGATAGCGTGCCAGAGCTTGTAGCCCAATTTAAAATCCCTCCTAAACTCTATGCCTGCGGGCCCATCCCCATGCTCTCGTGTTTGGCAGGCCTGGCAGCACAACATAACTTTACTTTGGATGTATCGTTGGAAGCGAAAATGGCCTGTGGAGTTGGTGCATGCCTCGCTTGCACCTGCTTTTTGAAAGATGGCAGTACAGCTAGGGTCTGCGCAGATGGCCCTGTTTTTCCCTATGAAGCTATAGAGTGGGGGCGGAGGGATGGCTGATTTAAAAGTAAAGCTGGGGAGCTTGGCGCTTGCAAACCCCATCACAGTTGCCTCAGGTACCTTTGGCTTTGGCCGAGAATATGCAAAGTTTTATCCCCTCAGTGAACTGGGAGCTGTGATTACCACTGCGGTCACATTAGAAAAAAGAATGGGTAACCCCCCACCGCGTCTTGTTGAGACTGCCTCTGGCATTCTTAACTCCATCGGCCTGGAAAATCCAGGGGTGGATTATTTTCTGCAGGAAGAACTGCCCCATCTTAAAGACAGCGGTGCTAAGGTGATCGTAAACATCGCAGGCCGCACAGTGGAAGAATATGCTCAAGTTGCAGCGAAGCTAGCAACAGCCCCAGGCATCGCAGCCCTTGAGGTTAACATCTCCTGCCCTAACGTGCGGGAGGGCGGTATTGCCTTTGGCACAGACCCACAAATGGCGCAGAAGGTAACTCGCGCTGTGAGGGACCAGTGGGATGGCCCCCTCATCGTGAAGCTATCGCCCAATGTAGCGGAGATCGCACTTTTGGCCCAGGCAGTTGTGGAGGCAGGTGCAGATATTATCTCTCTCATCAATACCCTCACTGGCATGGCTATCGATCCCTATACTTGGCAGCCCAAACTTGCCAATGTGGTAGGGGGGCTCTCTGGCCCTGCAATTAAGCCTGTTGCGCTGCGCATGGTCTGGCAGGTGGCTCAGGCAGTCTCTGTGCCCATCATTGGTATGGGCGGGGTCATGACTGTTGAGGATGTAGTAGAGTTTTTGCTTGCCGGTGCTAGCTGCGTGGCAATTGGCACTGGGAATTTTTGGCAGCCCACTTTGGCCCGGGATCTGGTGGCAGCATTAGATACCTATCTTGACTCTCGAGATCTTGCAAATGTCCAGATGCTCATCGGTCAGGTGGGGAAAGGAGGAGCACCATGGCACAGCTGTGTGTAGCCCTGGATTTTGATAATACAAGCCAGGCAATAGACTGCGTGAAATTGTTAGTAGATGAGGTTAAATGGTTTAAGGTGGGGATGGAGCTTTATAACCTAGCGGGCCCCTCTATCATCTCCCAAATCAAAGAGCTAGGTGCCCAGATCTTCTTAGATCTTAAGCTTCACGATATCCCCAAGACCGTAGAGCGCACAGCCTCTGTGCTGGCAAAGTTGGGGGTGGGTATGTTCAATGTCCACGCATCTGGAGGCAGCGCCATGCTGAAAGCTGCGCGAGAAGGTGCCCTGGCAGGTGCGGATAGCTCGGGGCTACCCGAGCCCCTTCTGGTAGGGGTTACAGTCCTGACAAGCCTCGATCAGGCGGCTCTTCTTGAGCTGGGCATCAGTGACACTCCCCAGACCCAGGTGCTGCGTCTGGCTAGGCTTAGCAAAGAGCAGAATCTCCATGGGGTTGTTTGCTCTCCACTGGAGGCAGAGCTCCTACGAGGGGAACTAGGGAAAAATTTTGTGCTAGTGACGCCAGGCATTCGTCCCTCCCAAAGCAGCGTCGGGGATCAAAAACGGATTGCCACACCCAAAAGGGCAGTTCGCTGGGGTGCTGATTATCTTGTGGTGGGCAGGCCCATTACCAAGGCCACAGATCCTAAAGGGGCTGCCCACAGTATTTTACTAGAAATGGGGGAGCAGGCATGAGACGAGAAGAAATCTTAAAAATATTTCAGGACTCTGGTGCTTATTTAGAAGGACACTTTCTCCTAACATCTGGCAGGCACAGTGGCCATTATGTGGAGAAATTTCAGGTGTTGCAATATCCTGATCTCACAGAAAAATTGTGCCAGGAACTAGCAGAGCGCTTCCAAAATCAGAACATCCAAACTGTGATTGGCCCCGCTACAGGCGGGATCATCCTCTCGCAGCTTGTGGCAAAGCAGTTAGGTGCCAGGGCTCTTTTCACAGAGCGGGAAAATGGGAAAATGGCCCTACGCCGTGGCTTTCAGGTGGAGCCAGGGGAGCGGGTGTTGGTGGTGGAGGATATTGTCACCACAGGGGGTTCTGTTATGGAGGTGCTAACGCTTCTAGAGAAGCTGGAAGCGAATGTTTTGGGAGTGGGGCTCCTTGTGGATCGCAGCGGTGGCAAGGCTGATTTCGGCTTGCCTACAGAAGCCCTTTTGGATCTTTCCATCCCCACATATCAGCCAGAGGAATGTCCACTTTGCCAAGCGGGCGTTCCCCTCACCCAGCGTGGGAGCCGTAAGCTGGGGGTGACAAAGTGAAAGTCGCAATTGTTATGGGCAGCAAATCAGATCTCCAGACTATGCAAAAAGCCTCAGCTGTCCTCTGTGAGTTTGGAATCCAGTATGAAATGCATATTCTCTCTGCCCACCGCACGCCACAGGAGGCAGCTGATTTTGCCCAAGGGGCAAAAGAGCGTGGCTTTGGCGCTATCATTGCAGGTGCAGGCCTAGCTGCCCATCTGCCAGGGGTGCTGGCCAGCTGGACGGAGCTACCTGTAATTGGCGTTCCCCTTTCAAGCCAGGCCCTGGGAGGCTTAGATGCCCTCTATGCTATTGTGCAGATGCCCCCTGGGATCCCTGTGGCTACAGTGGGGATTGATAATGCGAAAAATGCAGCTCTGCTAGCAGTGCAGATCTTAGCCCTCTCCGATCCAAAGTTAGCCGAGAGGCTAGCTCTATTTAGATCGCAGCAGGCAGAAACTGTTCTGGAGCATGATCGTCAGCTGCAAGATGCTTAAGTTTGCCTTAGCTACCGTGGCTATGCTCCTTGTGGGCAGAGCAGCTCTTGAGCCCACCCAGCTTGCTATCAGCAGGTTTTCCCGGCCCCAGGGGCCGTCTCTTACAATTGCCATTTATTCCGATTTGCACCTGGCAAAAGGCAGAGCGCCTCTGGCCAAACTCGCAGATGCCCTAGCCCAAAGTAGTCCTGATTTTATTGTTGCCCTTGGCGATTTTAGCGAAGAGCCTTTAACCGAAAAGGAGCTAAGCTACCTCAAACACCTCGCTTCCATTGCGCCAACCTACGGCGTTTTAGGAAATAACGACCTTGATCCCCGGCTGCAACAGCAGCTGGCAGACTCTTCGATCACAATCCTGAAAAATCAAGGGGCGAGGCTCCAGACAGAGCAAAGCGCGATTTTCCTCTATGGGGTGGAGGATCTGCGAGGAGGCAAACCAAGTTTGGCAGGAATTGGTGAGGCAGGGGAGGATTTTGTCATTCTCCTCTCTCATTCCCCTGAGATTGTGCGGAAGCTCCAGGGGGAGCGGGTAGATCTGATCTTAGCAGGCCACACTCACGGTGGCCAGATTTGTCTGCCAGGGGGTTATGCTCTCCTTACCCATAGTAAATTGGGCCGTAAATACAGCTGGGGTATCTTTCCCTGGGACGATAGTACACTTTTAATCACTCGGGGTGTGGGTACCAGCACCTTGCCAGTGCGTCTTTTTTGCCTGCCTGAGCTGGTGATCTTGCAACTAGGAGCGAGGTAGTTTGCATAAATTAGGACCAACTCATAAATTTTCTTGAAAAAGGTCACTTGAAAAAGTAAATGCACATTTGTATGAGTAAATGCACCCCAAATTT
>ENA-UOOK01003560-UOOK01003560.1-fermentation-metagenome-genome-assembly--contig:-NODE-3560-length-17581-cov-4.651775_pt1 | contig 17581 bp, 10 predicted proteins | sample MGYA00245777_ERZ724023 | MGnify/ENA primary metagenome ERZ724023 (study PRJEB28704, sample SAMN03018312) | fermentation metagenome | biome: anthropogenic terrestrial biome; feature: soil; material...
TTGTGAACTAACACAACTCTAAAGAGTTGTATCTTCCTGATTCCACGTTCATGTTTACTATAGTTCCTTTAAAGAGTTTCTTTAAATTTTCTATAGAAGTGACACTAAACTCCACAGGCTTAAACCTACGTTCCATAGGTAGTATGTCGTTATTTAAGTGGTCTAAAGAAATTAAACCATCATCTAACAAGCTTTTCATTAAAATATTTTGTGCAGCATGAACATCTCTATCTGATTCTACGCATCCGCAACTACATTTATAAGTACGGTCTGCTAAAGTCAAAACATTTAATGTGCCACACTGCATACATAATTTAGTAGACGGAAACCAACGATCTACCAAATGAGTCTGCGGAAGTTGTTTTACTTTCGAAATTATCCCTCCTAAGATAGATTGCTGAACCTGTTTACCAAATCGTCCATGATGCCAACCTTTTATGTTTTCATCTTGAACTGCTATATAGTCATAATTACTTTTTAAGTAAGACACTAACTTATTAGTTGCATCTTCCTTTTTATTAGTTTGTTTTCTGTATTGTTTCTGAAGTTTGTATTTTTCTTTGATATAGTTTTTACTTCCTTTTACCTTGCGTGAAAGTTTTCTTTGTGATTTCTTTACACCTTCTGAAACAGGCAACTTAGTAATAAACTTGAGTTCATTAGAAAGCGTTAAGTCAGTTGCGATTCCAAAGTCAAGACCAACTGCAATTTGAGATAACTTTGACATATTGTTCTTTCTTGGCTGAAAAGTTGTAACTTTTATAAAGTAATCATTTTGTCTTTTGATTAAATTTGCATTTGCAAACTCAAGTCCAGATATGTTCTTAAATTGGTTAAATCCTTTAACTTTTAAAGATTTCTTAAGACCAGATAACTTAAGTGTGTTGGAAACAAAATCAAGTTTATAGCTTATTCCGTACTGTTTAAGCGGAACCGAGTTAACTTCAGACTTAAACTTAAGTCTGCCTACTTCTTTACTTTTGCCTTTCTTTTTCTTTGTTGAAAGCGACTTTATAGAAGTATGAATTCGTTTGATGATTTCTTGTTTAGATTGAGCAGAAAGAAAATTTAATGATCTTTCTTCAAAGACATGATCTTTATTCAAAACGTTAACAAACTTAAGTTTGCCATCTATATGAAACACATCGTCTTGAGAAAGTATATAATTATAAAGCCATTTAGCTTCAATAAAATTCATCTGGAGAAACTCAATCTGCTGCTTGCTAAGTTTGTTTGAACTTATCTTTAGTTCAAAGACTTTGCATGTCATTAACTTGCGATTAGCCGATGTTTGTTTTTCCTTAAGAAATTTATCTTTATTCGTCATTGTAATTTTCTTGATTTTCTATATACTTAAGTATAGTTTCTTTAGAAACGTTTCCAACGGTTGATACAAAATATCCATTAGTCCAAAATCCACTATTCCAAAAATATTTTTTACGCAACGAAGGAAATTCTTTAAAAATATAATATCCTGTTATAGATTTTAAGTTACGAACAACAGATCCTACTGAATATGTTGGCTGAAGTTGTAATACAAAATGAACATGATCCTTCTCTATTGACATATCAAGCAGTTCATAATCGTTTTCTTTAAAGATTTCATTAAACTTTAACTTAAGAAACAATCTTATTTCATCTGTCATTACAGCATGTCTGTATTTTGGACATATTACAATATGATAGTTACAGTTTGATTTATAATGATGTTTGTGCATTATCTTCCTTTAAGTTAAATTCTTTTTCAAGTGTTTCTATAATAAGTTTTGTTAAATTACATTTTTTATTAGACTCAATCGTCTCCATTGCAACTATTTTTTCCAACTTAGTTTTATACTCAATAGGAATCTTTAATAAAATGTTCGTTGTTTTCATATATATGATTGTTTAATTATATATCAAAGTTTTTATTTCATTTTTACAAACTTTTTTAAGAAGGCGTATATAAAATAAATTGTATCATTCATACACAACTCTAAAGAGTTGTATCTTTCTGATACGAAATTATGTAAATGAATAATAATTATGAAAATAGGAAATAGCTATAATATAATAGAAACAGGAAATAGCGATGGAAAAACATTAGGTTTTGTAACAGAACAAAATTTAATAATTCCTATTGATATGTTATATCATATTCCTGATATTGGACCTTCTGGTGTTGTCATAAATAATAACAAATACCGAATATTCGTATCTGGTGATTTTGTTGATAAAACCCCGGTTGAGGTACAATTTACGCCAGAAGAAAACGTACCTATTGCTGACGAAGTTGAAGCCATACCTAACAGAATTCATATAGGACAGGAATTACTAATCATGTACAAAGGAAAACCAATTGGCGGCACATTATATGGTCCTGATTATGGTTTATCATATGAAGAAGATTTGTCAAACATGTCATCTGATATTTTTGTTACAGTTATTGACGTAGCCTCAACTGGCGATACTACAATGATTGATGTAATATCAGCAACGCCATTATATTATATTGATGATGAAAATGGTTCTTTTGTATGTACTAATTTCAATGAACGTTTATCGGATAAAGAAAATAAAAATTATCCGGGAGATTTATACACAACAAATTTGCAAAAAAATGGATTACTTGTTAATATAGATTTTTATTTCACAAACACAATAGTGTCAGCAACAAGTTTTACAATTGCGTATAGAAGAAAACTATATTCAGGCAATAGTACATGGAATTATATAGACAATGTCCAAAAATCGCCGTTTACGTTAATTGGACTAAATCCAAATGAAGAATATGAAATACGAATAATGACATATTTTGATAATAAAGAATATTCACGATTTTCTCCAAAAATAACATTTAAAACATCATGAGTTTAGAAGAAGGATTAAAAATTAGAGGAAAAGATTCAGATAGAATAATGATATTCGATTTGGATGACACATTAATTATAAGTGATGCTAAAATTAAAGTATTTGATAAAGATACTGGTAAACTTGTTAAAGAATTAACTCCTGAGGAATATAACTATTTTGTTAAAAAGAAAAACCAATTATTAAATTTTGATGATTTCAATAAATATGGTATTCTTAAAAAAGCAAAATTGACAAAATACATGGATTTATTGAAAAAAGAATATAGTAAAGATACACATATCTGTATTTTAACAGCAAGAGGAGACTCAAGTATGATTAGAAAATTTTTCTTATACCATGGAATTGATATAAATCCTGAATTGGTTATTGCGACTGGAGATCCAAAATGGAAGTTAACAGGAGATATAGCTGAAAGGAAAAAAGAAGCAATAACTAAATTAATAAAATATGGGTATAAAGATTTGACTTTCTTTGATGATAATACTGAAAATTTAAAACATGCGAAATCTTTAGGAAAGGAACTTGGAGTGAAAATTAAAACAATTAAAGTCTGAGAATTACTTTCTTTACCTTAAGGAATATATAGAATCCTGACTAATATCTTTGTCCTCAAATTAAATAGGTAATTTTTATATACACATTTTTATAATGGTTTTAAAAAAAATCAAAATAAAAAACTATTTTTCTTTAATGAATATAAAAAATAATTTATAAACTTAAAATTAATAGTAATGTTATCTGAAAAACTTTTTTATTTTGACATTGAAACAGCTGGAAAATACAAAGATTTCCAAACGTTTGAATCTGAAGATCCTCGAGGTGCTAAACTTTTTAAATCAAAAATCAAAAAACGTAGACTACAAAATCCGCATGATGATAGGTGGCAAGGTACTGATGATGAAGTATACAAAAAAAATGCAACCTTATTGCCAGAATATGGTTTAACTGTTTGTGTAAGTTATGGTTTCTATGACAAAGGTGAACTTAAAGTCGGTACACTTAGTGGCGATGAAAAATCAATAATAGAAAAATCCGAAGCTATGTTTAACAAAATTGCATCGGTTGGCAAAATTGTTTGTGGATATAATGTTAAAAATTTTGATTTGCCTTGGTTATTTAAAAAAATGTTAATGTATAAAATTACACCGCCATCAAATGTTTCAACTTTTAATAAAAAGCCATGGGAACTCACTGCGGTTGATTTTATGGAAATTTGGAAAAGCACAAGTTGGGAATATTCAACATTTGATGAAATGGCATATTCTTTAGATATACCATCTCCAAAAGAATCTATGGACGGTTCAATGGTTCATGATGCATATCACAACGGTCAAATTGCCGATATTATAAAATATTGTGAAAATGATGTCATTGCATTAGCACGAGCATCTAAAATTTTGTGCCCTCTTTTATAATATTTAAAATGGCGTGAAATAACTTATGAAATATATAAAATAAAATAAATTTAAACATGGCACAATTAGTTATTAAAGACATTCTTGGTAGTGATAATGTTGCTGCGTCACGTGCAGAAATTGCATCAAATTTTAAAATTTTGTGTGATGGCATTAATAAGATTGAAACGTATCTTAATACATCACCAAATGGGGGATCATTAAATATTGCAACATTAACTGTTAAAAAATATTCAAGACCTATTACCGACGTTATCCTTAATGTTGAAGCATCTGTAAATATTGCAGGAAATCTTGTATTAGGAACAACAGGTTCAGAAACCACATTGACAATAAACAGTTTACCTATTTTCAATTATAACACAATATTTAAAAAGGATGTTATTTTTGATAAATTAGCTGCAGGAAATACGGTTAGTGTTAAAACAAAATTATCTATTGAAGATCTTTTAATTATTCCTGTTAAGATTACAAACGCAATTGCTGTTGATGGAAATGATATTCCTGTTGATGAAGTAATAAACTTGAATCTATCATGGGATGTGATTGACACTGGTTCAATTAAAGAAGCAATTTTAGAAGAAGGCGTTGATGGACAAATATTAATTATTAGAAACTTAGGTACATGTACAGATTTCTCAGCTCCATTGACATTGAAAAATATTGATGCTACCACTATATTAGAATTTGCACCAACATCATTAAATGAGTTTGAAAATTCAAAAATCATTTTACAGTTTGTTGAGGAAGCAGGAAATAACAGATGGGAAGTTATATCAATCGTTGGTGTTCCAACATATGTTATCGGATAAAAAAAATAAAACATGAAAATAGCACCATTTATAAAACCCATTAAGCTACAGGGTGGAACTTTTTACACATGTTCTTCTGCAGCTGAGGATTTGCAATTAACAGTATCTAATTCAAAAAATAAGTTTCGTTTCAGTAATTATTCATTATTGAAATTACCTATGCTTAAACGTTTTAGATATTCAAATGAGGATATTGCAAACGGTGGGATAAATAAACCAAATTACATACAATTAGATTCACCAATCGCAGCATATAAGTTTTATAGAGAACAACAAGACGCGGTTGATAACAATATGACATTTGCAGAAAGTTTTGAAAATTATTTTTATAATTTAGAAACTATGATAACTGCTCAGGATACATATCAAATTGATGCGCGCAGAACTGTATCAGAACGTGTATTTTTTAAATGGCTTAAAGAAATTGGTGCAATACGTTTTAGACAAGCAAATGCTAATGAACTTGCTGTTAATGTAGGTCCTGGAACTGCTTATGGTGCAAGATATATTGAGGAAGATAATACATTTGATATTGAAGGAAATTTTATATACGAACGAGTTGTAAAATACATCGGAAATATTAATGTAATAAATTCTATAAAAAATCCATCAAATTCATATACTGAAGTATACATTCATATTCCAACAAGTCATGGTTCAACAAAGGATGTATTGTTTGACGCAATCGCCGATGAGAATTATACTGCTGATATGATATTTAAAAATTTACCAACTGACCCATTAAATGATGGTATTATTTATGGTAGGGACTATAATGATACAAATCCAGCAGGATTACGTATTAACGCACATTTTGATTCATTAGGTTCTTTTACTGATGTATTAGCGAAATGCTGGTATTTTGATGAAACAGCTGGAGAATTTGTTGATAACACAAATGAAAACTTTAAATGGTGGTTCCCAGTACCCGATGATAATACATATCATCTTGAGCCTGCAAGTTTTAATAATGCGCAAAATGATATTTTTGCAATAGGAGAAAACCCTAATGATGAAACAGAATTTAATAATATCAAATTCATAAGAAATCGTCTTGACGGTATTTCATTGGAGTTTAATCCTAATGTCTACAATAAAATTGCAGGAAATCCTGACATCACATGTTTTGGTGAATATAATGCCTCAGGGTATGCTGATACATTCAGCTTCAATACTGTTCTTGTTTATTATGATGTTTATAATGAAGATAACCCAGATGATTATACAACAAATTTATTTGGTATTTTATTCTTGGATAATGTTGACACAATTCCTGGTGAAGGTGGAGAAATTAAATCTATAACTAAGTACAAGCCAAATACTGTTTTACAACAAAATGGTAATTCGTATGCATTTAAGTTAAACATCAAATATGATGTAACTGCACAAGACCCTGCTGTTGAAGTATCAATTAATGATTATAATACATATTCATTACAATTGTATCTTGATGCACTAACAGAAATGAGAAGATCCAATACTCTTTTAATGGAGCATATTGCAACATATCAAGATACTCAAAAACAATTAGCTGAGTTAAAATCAATTATTTACAATGCTACAACATATGAAGCATTACAAGAACAATTGAATTCATTACAAAAACAATTTAATGATGCTGGCGAGGTTTTCTTAAACAATCAAAATATTGTGAATTTGATTAATAAGAACTATGAAGAGATAACAAACATATATAAGAATTATACATCAATAGAGATGGCATATAATCTTGATGCCATTAAGCAAGGGTTAGGAATTGAGATTGACCGTTCTACAGGAACCTATGCAACTATAAATAACATCAATCAATCATTTAATATAAATGACAGTTCAATATTGAGTTTAGAGAGTAATTTTACAATGCTTCCTGATGTTTATAAATATTACTATCCTGTTGTACCATTTGACAATTACATACGAATAACGGATGGTAGTTATGGAAATCCATTTGTGGTTGATAGAGATATACAACTTTATTTAGATGATTCAAATGTAGAATGGAAAAAAGGACAAAAGGTTCGTTTAAGTTTTGCAAATGGATTAAATCTTGATAATCCAAACGGAACATTCTATTTACATATTTATAGTGATGCACTTAACAAATTGTCAAACGAAAATCCGTACATTGAAATTGCATTAATAACGTACGACCAATTTACTATCAAAAATGGTAAACCGTTGATAGAGCTGATATGTATTGACCCAGCAACATTTACATTTGTTGTTGACATTTTTTAAAAAAAAATAAAAATAAAGATATGAATCCTACGCAAAATAGTTTTTCTGAACTTATTCAAAATTATATAGTCTTACAAAACAATGCATTTTTAATAATGCAAAAGATAAGTGAATCTGTGACATCTGATGCAGAATCAATTTCATTTGAATTAAGTGACGTTCACGGAAAAAGTATAACATATAATTTACCGTCATACGGTTTCATGAAAAACTTTATGGAACGAATAGATAGAACATTAATGACAATGTTAGGAATTAATGATAGCGGCGAAAGTCTTGTTCGCAATCCTGACGGTACATACAGTAGAATTTATCAGGCAAAAATTGCAAAAGAACCAACTGCAATTAAAACAGTTGATACTCCTCTATATTTTAAAATCAAATCTAATTGGTTTTTTGAAAATTTTTTAAGTCCAATGTTATACATTAACATTGACATATCAAAATATGTTGAGCAATCAGCAACAAAAATAAAATCAAGAAGAATAATTTTACAACCAGACACAGATGATAAAATTGCGTTATTCAACGAAAATTTAAAAGGTAGAAATGATATTAATATAGATGATTTATTATCATTTTTATCCAATAACAATATTATGTATGTCGATGATGAAGAAATTAGAGATTTACCATTATCTGTTATTAGATATAGAGGAACGTTTGACGTTGTAGATATAAAAAATGTTGACACAACATCAGCAAATGGCGTTGTTGGAACTCAACAGAAATATTATTTGAATAAATTAACATATTCTGATAATTTTTCTGATGTACATGATAATTTGACATTGTCAATCGGTAATCAATTTTTGGTTGGTGAAACTGTTTATGAAGTAACATCAGTTGATACTTCAGTTAATGCTGTGACGTTAAAAAATTTAGGAGGATACGACCCTGTCTCAATTGGCGCAGATGTTTTAAAATTGTATTCTGAAACATTTTCGTTAAAACAAGCTGAGGTTGCGGTAGGATTTAATGAACGCGAAGTTGTATTTTTTAAATCTATAGATGACAATAATAATATTGTATCGCGCGAATGGTCAAATGGTATAGCATTTTATACAAATGAATTGAAAATCAAAACAACATCCGGAGAAAAAACTTTATATGAATATTATCAAAAAAATGTAGTTGATTTTAGCAATACTATAATTGGACAAGCAAAAGAAAACTCAATTCCTTCCATTTATGGAGAAATTCCAAATCCACCAACAATTAGTAATACTAATTTTGAAGTCATACAAATAAATTCACACTTATTTGATACAAAGGAACTTGATGATATACGAAAAAAAGGAAGTGAAAAAGTTCAGTTGGCAAGTGAAATAGTCCAACTCGAAAATGCTATTGATAAACAAAAACAATTAATAGGAAATACAAATTTTAAATCTGACCAGGAACGTAGGGCAGCTAAAAATGAATTAACTTCACTTATTAGAGAAAAAACTTCAAAATCTGCTCTATACGCTTCAATTATAGCTGAATTAAATGCAATTTCAACAGATGATCCATCATCACTTGATAAACCAAAATATCGTATAAGAGGTTTCTTTGATATACCCGATCCTGTAATAAATCCTAAAACTGGAGAACAAGAGATTGTTCAGTTTGAAATATCATATAGGTATCTCAAAAAAAATGGCGCAACTGAAAAGGCTGCACAAATACCATTTGAAAGCAAAAATAAACAAATAAAAAGAGGAACATTTACGCCTTGGGTTTTTGTAAAATCACAAGTAAGAAAACGTTATTATGATAGTGATGCAGGTGTTTATAAATGGGTGACTGAAGATATTGAAAATCCTGACGTTGAAAACATAAACCAAGTTGATATACCAATAACGAAAGGGGAACAAGTTGAAATTCGCATTCGTTCAATATCTGAAGCAGGTTGGCCATTTAATCCAATATTATCAGATTGGTGTGAACCTGTAACAGTGGAATTTCCAATTGAATTATTGCAAAACGATGAAGCCCAAGTTATTTTAGCTTCAGCTGCATCAGAGGAATCTCGAGTAAAATTTCAAGAAGCACTTGCTGCAGATGGACTTGATTTACACTTGGCAACATCACAACAAACTGGTGACAATTATTGGGCACACAATTCAGATGCAATAAATTCAGGATTTTATGATTCAGCAGGTTTAATCATAAGTTTATATGAAAAACTAAAATCACAAGATTTATTGATAAAACAATTGCAAGACCAACTAAATAAAGTACAACCAACACTTGATGTCAAATTATACGATGAAGACGGAAACGTTGTACACATTTCAAATGGCGCAAAGGTTGATTTATTTGCGGGATATTATACTGATGAAATTGCAAAGTTATCACAAAGCGAACAAAAAGGTGCAATTATTACTAAACAATACACAATACAAATTTCTAATTTAGAAGGCACTCCTCTTGAACTTGTTTCAAGATTCCCTGGCGGTTTATCAGAAAATTTACCGGACACAACAGGTTTTACTGGTGCATACGCATCAACACCACCCGATGAATATGATTATTCTGTAAAACGTAAATATGATAAAGTTCCAATTTGCAATATGGGAGTTGGACCAGATGAAACTGTGAATGGGAATAAAGTAAGAAGTAGTGTATTGCAATCAAGTCAATTATTATCGCAATATTTATATGTAAGATATAAAGATATTGGATTAGTTAATGATTTGTATCTTGATGCGCCTTCTGATAGTGAAAGGTGTTTGGTTCCAATTACAAGTGGACCTGCAAGGGATTTTGTTTGGAACCGAGACAATATTAACATTGCAGGCGGAGCGCCACCTGTGGGTGGGGGTAATTTAAGTACTTTTTGCATACACAAAGATTGTTCTTTATTAACAGATCCGAACAGTGAATGGATAGTTGACGGAATCTTATCTTATAATAAATGTATGAGACCTGATGTTGAATTCACAGCAGAAGGTGCAGTGACACCATTAAAAGCAAGTGCATTTAAACATTCATTTAATTTCAATAATGTTTCTAAAAATATAAATGGCGTTAAACAATTATCATTTAAAAATATTCCAATATCGCCATCAAGTTCAACACCAGATTCATTGCCGCTTGATGAAGTGTATATGTATCCTGATAAATTAGGTTTTTATTCACACGACAGATTTTTAATTGGAAACAAAACTTGCGGTTCATACTTGTTTTTGGGTCCTGCATTTTTTGACCAATTGCTTGTTGATGGAACAGATTTTAGAGCTACTCGAGAAATTGATGCAAAGGAAAGTGCAGCTATAAAAATTCCTGTATATTTTCAATATAGAATGGTTGATTATTATGGTGAAACCGAAGAGCCTGGAATTGTTGGCGGGTACAAAGGTATAAGTGCAGTAAGTCAATTAGATGCAAATCTAACATATGAAAAGCGTATAGGACTTGATTTATATATCATGGATAAATCTCCATTTTCTTTTGATATTGATGTGACTGCTAAATATAATAAAAATACAGTCAGTGAAAAAATATCAACTTCACCAAATTCCTCTGTTAAAACATCTTCATTAAATGTTAACAGAAATGCATTAAGTGCGTTATAAAAAAAAATGAACTGATATTGAAAGGAGTACTGGCAGTACTCCTTTTATTTTTAATATATACAAAAAATAATAAACTTAAATATAATGATGTATCCTCCATTTTGGTATAATGTTAATTTCACAGATGATTTAATATTTAAAGGTAGCACAACAAGGTTTTTGAGAATTCATTTTCCTGATATTATTGATGATTCTTCTTTAGAATATTATGTAACAATTATTCCAGTTACACAAACGGTAAATGAAAAAAGTTCATACTTAATAAACGGAATTAATGCCAAAGATTTGTTTGCAGATATACAATCTTCATTATGCGAATATAATTGTTTGAATATCTATGGTACTAAAGATTTAGTTCAAAGTTCATATGATAAATTTAATGCGCCAGACCCATCATTCTGGCAAAAAGTCAAAAAAGGCGGACAGTACGCATATAGAATTGATTATGACGGTAAAACAGACGAAATTCTCAAATTCATCATTTTAATTGGTGCATATAAACCATATAATAATGAATTTCTATATACAGGTGTAACGCAAGACCCGTTACCAACGCTAACAACTATAATGCAAGAATTTGATGATATTGTTAATGTCTCTGATATAGAACATGGCATAAAAGGAGTATGTAATAAAATTGTTGATAAATGGATTAATGATGGAAAATCAAATCAAGATATTTTCGATGACATATTTAAGATGGATTTTCGTGAAGTCAATATTGTAGGTTATATAGATAAGAAAAAAGAAACGCGCGAAAACATTAATAATTATACTGTAAATGAAAAAATAATAAATGATGATAAAACATCAACAGGCTTGATTAGGTCAAATCCTGTTTTGTCTGGAAATGTAAAAATAACAACAGACAGCAATGACAATATTTGGTTAAATTCTATTGATGCTAATCCGCAATTAGCAAATTCAAGATTTAAAAAATATCAATTAAGTCCAAATTCATTATATGCTGTTGATTTATACAACTTTCTTGATATGGGTCAGGTTCCCGCAGATGTATTATTTGATATACGACAATATGATAATTTGTATGAACACACAAAAAATGAATACAATCTACAGTATGATAATTATTATGGCTATGGTGTATCCCAATTAATAAGTAAATTTTATGATGAAGAATTTTCTTTCTTTGCACCACTATGGTTGAAAGAAAAGCTTCCTGAATTTTTTGTAATTTTGCGTATCCCACATTCAGTTTCCATTTCTGGTTATCAAAATGGAACAAATGTTGAAATAACATCTGAAATATTAAAAGATGCTGAAATTATTAAAACATTTGATATGCGTGAAGGTTCAAAAATTGGAACGTATTTAAAAAATATTGTTAATCATTCAAAATTTACAGATAAACCTTTATATATATCATTTGATAAAGAAACCCAGTCAACATGGACAGGAGTATCATACAAAGATGGCGTTGTTTCATCAAAAGGAGAATTTTTATACGATATATTTAAAGAAGATAGACCTATAAAAGAGTTGGATGAATATTTAACGGAAGGTTTTAAACGTAATTCGGTTATTTGTCAAAATCTTATAAATCTTGAATTTTTATTTGATGATAATGATGTAGAAGATTATTCAATTAACAGATATATAGGTTTATACGTAAGCGAAATTGAATTAAGTAAATTTAATGCCGATAAGTTATTATTATCAAGAATTAGGGAACAAAAGCCTGTTGCTCGATATGGAATTGATATGGAAGAATACTCTATTGTGGAATTTAAACAACATAATGATTCAGGTATTAAAATACCTGTCCGTATAGATGATAGCAAAATCCCATTACCCGAACATTTTGATGAAAATAAATTTATTGCTATTAAAAATCGTGAAGATAATTTTAGTAGAGTTGAATATGCAACAGATAAAGAAATTGAAATAAATTATGAAAAGATAAAATATCGAGAATATAGTTTGTATGAAAAAGACTGCACAATGAGTTTACTTACAGGTATTCAAGATATGAGTTATCAAACGCAAGCATTCTTAAAATCAAAAAGCAGAGCTCAATGTGTTTTAAATCTTTATGATACGCAAGAAGATATATATGTTTTAAGTCCTGGTGAAGAATTAACAATAACGTGGGATAGAAACGGCACGTATCACCAATGGAAGATGATTGCAAATGAAACAGGATTACAGCGTGGAGATTGGTGGGATTTTCCAGTGTATGATATTGATACATTTACATACACAAATACTTTTAATCCAAGAGGAACTACTAATCAAGTTGCCATTGCAATTGCAGGTTGTATAAATCAATTTAGCAATAGAGAATTTGATGCTGTTGCAATTGATAATAATGTTTACATTATAACGCATGAAGAATTTGTCGGTGGAAACGCATTCAAATTTCAACGATTATTTCATTCTGTTGAGATTTCAGATAATTTGAAAATTTACGGTTTTGATGCTACATATAATATATCAGGTACACCTGAAGTATTTACAGCACAAACAAATTTTGTTGGCGGAAATTCAACTACAAATGCCAGAGCAGCAGTTGATTTTATTACAGCAAGCAATGTAAAATCAGATGATTGGTTTCAAGTACAAAGTGGAGCATATTCAACATTAAAACTCCATGAAGTTAATTCAAATCATATTATAGCATTACCATACTTGGATGAGCCTTTATACAAAAATGGTAAACTTGTAGGTTTTAATGATATTGAAAAATATAAAGTATTAGAACTTAAAGATTTGGGTGAAAAATTTTATATAGGAAGAGATAAAAGAATTGTTGCATTTAAATGTTTTAAACCAACATTTTCATTATTATCAATATTTCCATTAAAAGATTTTGATTTTGATTTTTTCGCATCATCCTATGCGTATTCACCTGTTGCTGAATTATTAAAATATTTTGAGGAATATGTTGTACAACCTGGAGAATCTAAAGAAATTGGTTTAAATGAATTTTACAAAATAACAGAGTCAGTTGGAGATGTTCATTTGGAAGGATTTATTAATGACACGTGGGAAACAATAGGTATAGACAATGATTATACAATTGTTCATACAACGCCGTCGCCAGAAAATGATATTGATTTTATAACTAATGAAACGAGTTCAACTCCGCAGTTATTAAATAGTACAGCCGAAATGTGTTTATTCAATACATTCACGCCATCTGTTTTTCACAAGTCATTAGACTTAGCGGAATCATTAACAGATTATTTCAGAAGATACATATACACAAAAAAATATGACAAGATTAGAATTGTGAATAATACAATCGGACCATTGAAATTCACAAAGTTTCTTTATATGGAAAAAAATACATTGACTGTTAATATACCTGGATCGCCAGGATGTGAACTTACAATAATTGATAAAGATCATCTCGATTTAGATATGCGTGATTTTAAAGGATTTGCCGGTTTGCGTGATATTTTAACACTTGAAGACGAAACCATCATATCACAAATGATTGAGAATGAAGATTTTAACAGATTCTTTTATGGCATGTTGATTACTGAATATGATAGACTGAAAGAAAATTATTTGAAAGAATGGGCTGTAAAATCAATGGTTGTACCATATATTAATAAATGGGTCCTTGGTGGTACTGATGCTAGAGATAATAAATATAGATTCAATTTATCAGCTGCATTCGGCGTAACAAATTTTTCCCCAAGTTTTGAGATTGCTCGCGATTCATTAGTAAATACACATGAATGGTTTTATCTTGATGAACACCCATCATCATACCCAAAAGAATTGACAAAAAATTCACGAGGATATATGTTTCAATCGTTAAATGATATTCCTAATATAAAAGACAACACAAAAACATGGAAAGAATTGTTAAAAGAAACAGATGCGGATTACTTTACAAAATATTTTGCCCTTGGGTATCCACAAGAAGAATATGATGGAGAAACAATTTTAAAACCAAGAACTGAATGCTATACTTTTTCAAGATTTATAGAAGGTCTTAATGAAACATATTTAACATTTCGTGGCGCTAAAATACGTATTGACGAACTTGACGAATTCGGGGAAGTTGTTAAAGATTCCGAAAAATATAATGATTATAAATTTGCTGCAATAATTTCACGTTGTGATAGAAAATTATATGACAATAATAAGTTATATGATATAGAAATAATTGACAATCAAAAATATAAAACGATAGTATTTATACTTACTGTGTTTTTACACGATCACAAGTTATTTAATGATTTATCATATACTGCGTTATATAATTCTAAATCTGCGTACAAATCGGACAATGTACAAAAATACATTGGGTTAGATTGCAATGAGTTTGACTGGTCATCATTCTGGGATATCCGTATTGATATGGCAAAACGAATGAATCCGTATAGATTTGGTGTGGTTGCTGACTATCAAGATGTTGAAGTGCAATCAACAATTAGTTTAGAACGCAATACAACTTCATATTCTCGAGGAATTGAGAAAACTATTAAAGATTTATATAATGTTGAGTTTAATGAATTTAGAAAAATAAATGCGGGATCTTTACAAACAGCATATAATGTTTGGATGGACGATAATTTACCATTTAGTAAAATAATATCGTTTGAAGGATTTGCCAATAAGTATTATGCTATTGCAAATACAGGAGCGGGAATATATGATACAACAGGTGGAAGCATTGTATATCATAGTGATGTATCGTACACATCTTTTAGCGAACCTATAAAACCAACAAATATGTATATGTATGATCTGCGGTTAGGTGGAACAACGTATCATATTCTAAATGGGAATACTATTGAAAACGATACTCCATTACCAGTGTCAGAAGTTATTGATTATTATGGATTATATTATGATGATTCAATAGAAACAAATTATGTATATGCAATTGCAACAAATCCATCATGGTCAAATATATTTGTTCATCCTACATATAATGTATATTACTTAAATTCTGGTGAATATTATAATGAGGCAATTCTTAATAAAATATCGTTCAAAGAAATTGCAAAAATGATTAATGAGAAATCTGAACACATATCATATGTTTCAATTGATGACGACTTTATATCATATAATTTATTCAATCTTGAATTTATAGAACCAATAAAGTTTATTAAGAAGGACACATTAACTCCAATATTAGATCAAGATAAGCCTGACATATTTAAAACAACAAATAAAATTGGATATGATTTAAAAACAAATGATGAGACTGAAATTGTATATCGGTACGGCGGCTACTACGAACCTAAAATGCGAAACGTATTAGAATATTGGGTAAATGAAAAATTAGACTTTGCAAATTATTATGAAACAGATTTTATATTATGCAACACAAGTATTGCAAACAACATTGACAATAACGCAATTATTAAAAATCATGTATTTAATAAAGTAAATGATACAGAAATAATGCAAATTGCTGATGATACATCATATGCTAATAAATACCCATTAGTGAATGCAGTTGCTATAGACCATAAAGATTTATTTGTAATGAAAAGCAACTGGGATAAAGCATATTATACAAAAAATTCATCTGTTAATAATTCCATTGAAATTGACGGAATGATAGAAGTTAAAGAAACAAAAGCATTCTTGGGCAGTAAGGTAATGAATGTGCCAAATTTATATGAATTTTATACATTTGATGCTGATGAATATTTGATGCAAATTAAAGACTTTATTGCTCCTAACGTAAAACCATTGCAAAAAATAGGCAACAAAAATGCAATAGGTCCTAATACGCCAAGTATCGTTATAACATTTGATTTAGAGAAAAGAATTATACGGGAAATCCTTAATAACGATGGTATTCGTGAATTGAATTGGATATCAGCAAATATTCCAAATACGATTGTTTCAAATATGACAATTGATGAAAAGAAAAACTATATAAGAAAATACATAGAAAAAAATATTGTACAGCTTTACAATTATACAGATGTAATTGTATATAGCAAGCGTGTAATTGATGAAAATACAAATCCTGTGCATTTTAATTTATCAAAAATTGATTTGGCAAAACAATCATACACAGAATATAAAAATATTGAAGTTGAACGACTCAGTGATTTAACTTTAAAATTGACAATATACACAGATACAACAGATTACATGGATTACTCGATAGGCATTGATGTAAAACGTATTTAATTATTCAAGAAATATATAAAATAAAATCAATCTAATAATATGACTATAAAGAAGATATTAGGCAATGAAGAGTTTGGTGTAATGGTTGAAAAAATCAATGAAAACTTTACTAATATTGCACAATTGAATGGTGGCCCTCGAGGCAAGTATGGAAAACAAGGTATTCCTGGGCTACCAGGTTTACAAGGAAGAACAGGTTTCAAGGGTGATAATGGTTTTGATGGCGCCCGAGTATTTTTGGTCCAGCCAGAAGTTAATCCTGGCAGCTTTGGATTGTCAAATCTTCCACCTGAAGTAGAATTGCCTGATTTAATAGCAAATCATGTATATTCAGTTGGTGATGTTTTTATATGGCAAGATACAACTTCATCTATGCATAAAGTTTCAAAAATTATTGATGATAACGGAAACTATGTATACCAAACATATTGGTTACAATCAACAACTACAATGGGGGATTTATGGATTGAACACATAGGTAATGAATCTTCATCATATAGTCGACGAAGCTGTTATCTAAATCGAAAAGTTCCATATAATGATCCACATGATTATGGCTATTTTC
>ENA-UOOK01003561-UOOK01003561.1-fermentation-metagenome-genome-assembly--contig:-NODE-3561-length-17573-cov-4.637573_pt1 | contig 17573 bp, 9 predicted proteins | sample MGYA00245777_ERZ724023 | MGnify/ENA primary metagenome ERZ724023 (study PRJEB28704, sample SAMN03018312) | fermentation metagenome | biome: anthropogenic terrestrial biome; feature: soil; material...
ATTTAGCAGATTATTAATTTTCAATAATTATATTTATAACAGTTTATTAATTATTTTTTTACATTATGAAATACTTAGGAAGCGAAGAAAACTTTTTAGCCTTAGCGAAAGTTTTTTCTGATTTTAATAATTCAAAAGTAGTAATACTTCAAGCTCCCTATGAGCATAGCGTAAGCTATGGAGAAGGTACTGCATACGGTCCTTCTGGGATTTTAGATGCTAGCGCTTATGTAGAATTCTATGATGATGAATTCGACCGTGAACTATGCAATGAAATAGGAATTGCAACTGCAGTACCTATCGATTTCCATGACAAAGTAGATGAAGAAGCTTTAGACTTGCTATATCGATCTGTAAAAGATCATTTAGAAGAAAATAAATTTGTTGTTACCTTAGGTGGCGAACATACCATTTCAATAGCTCCAATTAAAGCTCATTTTGAGAAATATCCTGATATGAGTATTTTACATTTTGATGCTCATAGCGATTTAAGAAAGGAATACGAAGGCTCTAAATATTCGCATGCAAGTGCTTTTGCAAGAGTTATTGATTTCTTTCCACCACATAAATTAACACAAGTTGGTATAAGAGCTCAATGCATAGAAGAAAGTAAATTAATAAAAAGAGAGTCAATTAATACATTTTATGCATCTTCAATAAGAAGAGGTGTCTATGGTGATAATTGGCAGAAATTTGTAGTAGATTCGTTAAGCGACGAAATATATATTTCTTTTGATGTCGATTTCTTTGACCCTTCTATTATGCCTTCTACTGGAACTCCTGAACCTGATGGATTTCTTTATAATGAGACTTTAGAAATTTTCAGAGAAATAGTACGCCAAGAGAAACAAATAATCGGGTTCGATGTAGTAGAATTAGCCCCTGTCGAAGGCATTTCTCATCCTGATATTACAACAGCAAGATTAATTTACAAAATGTTAAATTATGCTTTTGCAGTATAAAATTTAAAAATTAAATAATGAATCAATTAAAAGAAACTACTTTAAGATTAACTGAAAACCCTGATTTAATTCTTAATACGGAAAATAAAACATTTATTACTGATTTTATTAATGCACTTAATAATGGATTAATTAGAGCTTCAGAAAGAGATTTAAATGGAAATTGGATAACAAATATTTGGGTAAAACAAGGAATATTGTTGCTCTTTAAATTTGGCAATCTAGTTGAAATGAGTAATAATGATTTTTCCTTTTTTGATAAAGATACTATCCCACTTCAAAAATTTCAATTAAATCAAGGTGTCCGAATAGTTCCAGGTGGATCTGCCATTCGTAATGGTGCATTTATTGCAAAAGGTGTAATTTGTATGCCTCCAATGTATATTAATATTGGAGCATATATTGATGAAGGCACTATGATCGATTCGCATGCACTTGTAGGTACTTGTGCCCAAATTGGTAAAAATGTACATATTTCTGCGGCTTCTCAAATTGGAGGAGTTCTTGAGCCACCAGGAGCAAGTCCTGTAATTATTGAAGATAATGTTATGATAGGTGGTAATTCAGGTATATACGAAGGAATTATTGTCCGTAAAAATGCTGTAATTGCTACAGGAACAATTATCAACGCTTCAACAAAAGTGTATGATATTATAAATAATACTATTCTGCAAAGCACTTCAAATAAAAATTTAGAAATACCGGAAAATGCAGTAGTCGTGCCAGGCTCAAGAAAAATAAATGGTGATTTTGCCTTAGAAAATGGGTTATCAATAGCTACACCACTAATTATTAAATATAGAGATAATAAAACTAGTGCTAAAGTAGCATTAGAAGATGCTTTAAGATAAATCTATAAAAAATATATTATTAATAATAAAATAAAACTATGAAAAAAATATTATTTTCAATACTATTAATAGCTTCTACATATTATATGAATGCACAAGTAAAGTACCCAAAAACTGATGTTATACCTGTTGAGAACAAATATCATAATTTTAAAATTACAGATCCTTATCAATGGTTAGAAGATAAATCAGATCCAAAAGTAAAAGAATGGTCACATACTCAGCACAATTTTACTTTGGATTATATAAAATCAAAATATAAAGATATTCCAGGATTTAAGCAGGAAATTATTAATTTACTTGATAGAGATTACATTGGTGCTCCTTTTTTCAAAGCAAAAAGAGAATTTTTCTATGCAAGAAAAAAAGGTGAACCTCAGAGTAAACTTTACACCCGTATTAATAAAAAAGAAATTCTAATTTTCGATCCAAATATTTATGACAAAGAAGGCAAAGCTTCAATTTCTGGTTTTGACCTCACGGAAGATGGAAATAAAGCTGCGATTGGTATTCAATACAAAGGAGATGAAATTAATGAATATAGAATTGTTGATACTAAAAATGGAAAAGTATTTGGAAATCCCATTACTGGATTAAATGGTTTCTCTTGGACAAAAGACGAAAAGCATGCATATATTGCAGTACGCACACGCGAAATGATTGATAAACAAATACCTGTAACTACATATTTACATAAAATTGGTGACGATAGAAAAAATGATAAATATCTGATCGCTCCAAAAGATGCAAAAGATGTAGCTGGAATTTGGGATACTGAAGAAGGTGATTTCACATTCACAAGTGAAGGTGATTTTTATTCAAACACCCTAAAAATGAAAAAAATTGGTTCAAATGATGATTTTAAACAAATTTATTCAAGCAAAGAATATAAAGCAGAACCTTACTATAAAAATAATAAACTATATTTTTTCACTAATGATAATGCACCTAATTTTAAAATTATGGTAGCAGACCCAAATAATGCTGAATACAAAAATTGGAAAACTTTCTATCCTGAAAATTCAACAACAGTATTAGAAGGATTCGTAATTACAAATGATATTGTCATTATTCAATATAAAAAAGATGTTTTAAGCCATTTAGCTGTTTTCGATTTAGATGGCAAATATATAAAAGAATTAGAAATCCCAGAAGTTGCTGACGTAGGTGGAATAAGTTATCATAAAGAAAGTAATACAGTATATGTTAGCTTAAATACTTTCCAATACTCTTCAAAATTATATAAATTTGATGGCAAATCTCTAAAATGGGATTTTGTTTTCCAAGATAACCCTCCGATGGATACGAAAGATATTGTAGCAGAATTAGTTTTTTATCCATCAAAAGATTCTGTGATGATTCCAATGTTTCTGATTCACAAAAAAGGTATTAAATTAGATGGAAATAACCCTACTTTGCTTTATGGTTATGGTGGATTTAATATTAGTATGGGACCTGGATTTTTAGGAACTACAGCTTCTTTTATTAATAGAGGTGGTGTATATGCATTAACTTGCTTGCGTGGTGGTAATGAATATGGTGAAAATTGGCATTTAGACGGAATGATGTATAAAAAGCAAAATACATTTAATGATTTTATTTCAGCTGGTGAATATTTAATCTCAAAAAATTATACAAATCCTCAAAAATTAGCTATAAAAGGTGGTAGTAATGGGGGCTTATTAGTAGGAGCTACACTCACACAAAGACCTGATTTATTTAAAGCAGCGATTTGCGCTGTACCTTTATTGGATATGCTTAGATATCATAAATTTTTAATTGCAAGATATTGGATACCTGAATATGGAGACCCAGATAAAGAAAAAGATTTTCTTAATATTTTGAAATACTCACCTTATCATAATATTAGAACTGGATTTAACCACCCTGCTACTTTAGTAAAAGCTGGCGAAAATGATACAAGAGTTGATCCACTACATGCTAAAAAATTCGCTGCAGCATTGCAAAATAATATAGGACAAAATGACCCAATTTTATTATTTATAGATTTCGAAAGCGGACATGGTTCCGGACAATCAATTGAGCAAATGGCAGAAAACTCATATTTAGAATGGAAATTCTTGATGAATGAATTAGGTATGTAAAATTTTAGTTCTTTAAAAATAAAAAAGAGCCTTTATTTAGGCTCTTTTTTTATTTATGTATAATACTTATTTTACCCAGCTTTAGGCCATTCTCTTGAATGCAATACAAATTTATCTCCATTCCATTTATATACTGCTATAATTCCTAATCTTGAATCTTCAATATTTTTATTTAATGCAGTTAAATCGTGATTATTGTAAATATAATCAAAAGTTACTTCAATATATATTTCATTGTTAATTGAGGTTAAATTGTAGCTTGGAGAAAAAATCTTTTTAATATAAACTATTTGCTTTTTGCTTAATTTAGAAATATCATAAAAATCTTCTACATTAGTTTTAAATAATTTTTCTTTAATGTAGTTAATTTCGCCTGTATTTGCATTAATATCATAAATTACTATATCATTAATATCTAACATCAGAGATTTGTAATCAATTTCAATACATTTATCATTTTTACCTTTCCCATCTAAAAATGCCCATTGATAATAGCCAAAATCATTAGTTTCTAATTCATAAGTAGATGTAGTTTTGAAAGTAACAATATTATTTTCTACAAGAAACAATACAAAAAGTGATTTTTTCCCATTTTTGAACATACTTATAATTTTACCATTAACAAATTCAATTGCATTATTCTTTTCTACACTAAAATTATTATTTAAATAATTTACAAATGCTTTCAAAGATTTATTTTCCATTAAATTCTTTAGCTCTTCATATTTCGAACCATTCCAATAGTAATTTTTATATTTATATTCACAATAGTTCTCATAATTTGAATAATTTACTTCTTTATTCGTAAAATTATTATTTATTTCTATTAATTGTACATTTATTGTAATTAATTCAGGTAAAATAGAGCTATATAATTTAAATTCATTTTTTATTTTATTTGGGATACCAGGCTTCAAAAATTCACTAAGCGAATACTCCTGCATCATAGTATTTTTAGGTACTTCATTTAATTTATTTTTAGATTTGTCAAAACTGAAAAAATCAAGATCTTCATTGTCGTTATAATTATGTTTTACTAAAAAAATATTTTTCTTAAACGTTGGAATCACAAATAAAGATTGATTTTCTGAATCTTCAATATTTAGTGTTAATACATTATTTTCTAAAATCAAAAAATATTTATCATCAATACTCACACTTGGGTATTCATATTCATCTATATTTGAAATATTTTCTATTTGGACAAATAATTCATTTATTTGCTCATTATTAATATTAATTCCATTTTTTTTAGTAATTAATGTAAAAAGCTGTTGCCATTCTTTTGTAGAAAGTGAAAAATTTTCATTAATTGTTTTTTCATTTTTTTCTGCCATAACTTCTTTATTTTCATATGCTATTATAGCAAGAAATAATAATACAAATAATTCAATTTTAGAAATAAAATTGTTATTGCTTTTCGGCACCTTTTTCGTATAACTCATTCGATTTATTATAATTAATTATTTATAAAATATAATTTTCTTTTTGGAAATAAAACCAAATTGATCTTTATTTATCTCTTTTTCAACGTATCATTTGTAAAATAACTATTTGCAAATATCTTTCTGCTTTTTTGTATTAAACGCTTTCCATTAATGACGCAAAACCAACTAAATAACAAAATATTCTAAATCGACAAATTAAGGTAAAGGTGGAGGTATTGGAGGTGGCGTAGCAGAATTAAATAAATTTTGCAATTCTGGTACTGTATTTGCAATTGCCCAAGCAGGCATACCTTGTTTCCACACTTGTGAAGTACTATTAAATTGTCCTGAAGTGATCATTTGCTGTAGTTGCTGTAAATTAAATGGACCATGTTGAGCACCATTTATTGCAACATAATATGTAGATTGGTTTGATACAAGCGGCGGTGGTTGATTTGCTATAGGAGCTTGTGCATTATTTTGCTGATTCATCATTTGAGAAGCCATTTGACCAGCCATAGCCATACCCATTCCCATACTCATAGCTGATCCAGCAGGAGAATCGTTACCTGTAGTTGCACCAATTTTCATAGAATCTGCTGCCTGCATTTGAGTATAAGCATTCATATTACCAGCACCAATCACACCCATACTTGTTCTGCGATCAAGTGCTTCTTCCACTGCAGGTGGTAGAGATATATTTTCAACTAAAAATTTTGTCAATTCTATTCCAAATTCACTGAAATCCGGTGCCAATGCTTTTGTAATTCCTTCAGAAAATTCATTTAAATTTGCTGCTAAATCAAGCACTTGAATTTGTGATTCCGCAACATGATCAGTGAATTTTGTTATAACAAAATTTCTTAATTGGTCTTTGATGCCCTCTGTTGTGAAATTTCCATCAGTACCGACTACATTTTTAATAAATTTTGTAGGATCTAATTCTACTTTGAAGCAATATGAACCAAATGCACGCAATCTTACTGGTCCAAACTCTTTATCTCGCATCATTATAGGGTTTTGAGTACCCCATTTAAGATTAAGAAATTGCTTTGTACTCACATAATATACATCAACTTTAAATGGAGAATTAAATCCATATTTCCACCCTTTAATAGTTGATAAAATCGGCATATTATTAGTAGTTAGCTCATAAGTACCGGGCTCATATATATCAGCAAATTGTCCTTCATTTACCAATACTGCTATTTGAGTCTCTCGGACTACTAATTTAGCTCCATTTTTAATTTCAGATTGATACCTAGGAAATCTCCAAATAATTGTATCGTTTGTATTATCTAACCATTCAATTATATCTATAAATTCATTGAATGCTTTTTCTTTGATTTTATCGAATAAGCCCATTTACTTTATTTCCTTATTTGTAATTGTAAATTAATTAATTAAATATTTGATATAGAATAACTAGCACTGCAATTATTGTTAAAACTAATGCTGTAATTTTTACTATACTCTTTGGATATTCCCCATACACTTCACCCGATCTACCATTAATAACGTACTGATATTGCTTTTCTTTATATTTAAAGGAACTTATCCAAATTGGTAACAACAAATGCTTAAATTTAATATCTTCATAATTAGTGGAGTGACTATTTATTTTCTGTTCATCACCTCCAATATCACTTCTTATTTCAGAAATGATTTCGTCATCCATAATATTTTTAGCAAATTCAAAAGCATCAACGAAATTAATACTATAAATTTCTGTGATAAATCCTGCTAAAAATTCCTTTCTATAAGCAACTAAATTCTCTTTATCCCAATTGGTAAGTCTACTAGAAATGTGTACTGGTAAAGTATTAGATGCTGCTACAATTACATCGTCGAAATCTACTTCTACAGTACCACTTGTATTATACCATTCAGTTATAACTCGAGTACGAGTTTCTCCGTTTGATTCATATTCTTCGATCTCATGCTCCCCTCTTTCTCCAATGTAACTTGTCGTAGTGTGAGCATCATAAGTCCAAAATGGCATATAAACTCCTTTGAACAAATCTTTATTAACACCTAGTCTTTTAGCTTGAGTAGGAATAAACCATCTGCTGCCCAGCCATTGATTAAAGATATCATCACAAGAGTTTTTTGGAATTTGAAATGGTAAAATATATTCTGGTGTCCAAAATCTATTTATAACTGCTTCGTTAATTACAATTGGAGTATCACAAAAAGCACATTTCGAAGAAGTAACATTAGGTTCTAAAGTAGTTGTAGCACCACATTGTTTACATTTTACTTCTTTTATTTCTGTAGTTTCAGTTTCTAATTCTTCTAAAGATTTCTCTTCCCAATATTCAAAATCGTTTTCTTCGATTTCTGCTTGTGATAAGTCGAGCTTTACTTTACTTCCACATTGCACACATAATAATTGCTCATCACTTGGAGAATATTCCATAAATCCACCACATGAATCACATTTAGTTTGCAATAAATTGTCATAATTGATTTGATTGTCTTCCATAATTTTATTTGAAACTATAATAAATAATTTTAAAAAAAATATAGGGGTAATACATTATAGTACTACCCCTTGATTAATTTAAATTAGTTCAAACCATTAAAAGTTTGTCCATATCCTATTTTTTTACATTGATAATAAAGACCAGGGCAGTTACTAACTAGGAAGTTCGGAGAACCAGCTGGTTTAATTATAGTAACAATCTGTTGTGCATTATCATGTCCATTGCTTTTGATAAGCAAATGTAAGAATTTTGACTCAAATTGTGCTGAATTTTCGTATTGATTAGTTGGGTTTACTTTAACTTCTATTGTATATGGTTTAGAAGGATTATAGCCATTTTCAGGAGATGAGCCCAATAAGAAACATGCCATTTGATATGGTCTTGCATAATTTACGTCTTTACCAAATAATTCTTTTAATCTATTAAGAATAGAATTTACATTTATTGATAAATTTGCAAGCTTTATGCATTCTGTTCCTATTGAAACATTTCTTCTATACATTTCCATAGCCATTATTTCCAAAGCTACAGCTCCTTGTGGCTCTTTACCCATTTTATCTTGTAATTCTTTAAATTCCTGTGTTGTTTTTGGGAATCTATCAAATATTACTTTTGCTTCTTGGCCCGGAGTCCATGTATCATGATTAATATTACCGACGAATGACCATTGAATAGGATTTGTTGATACTGGATCTGTAGTATCTACATTTGTTGTGTCATTTGGATTAGTTACTACCGGATTAGAAGTTTCCTTATTACAAGACAACAATACAAACATTACAAATGCTGTAAAAATTAAAATTATTTTGTGCATCATCGATGCCTTTCTCAATTTTGTTTTTAAATAAATTAATTAATTATTTGATTAATACTACCTTACGAGAAAATTCACCTACTTTTACTAAATAGACTCCTGTTTGAAGTTCTACGCTTATTATTTCACTTGGTGAAGAATTCTCATACATGCATACACCCGTTAAATCATATATTTTTACTTTATCTAATGGGATTCTTGATTTGCTTAAATCAATATTAATATATTTGTCATCAGACCAGACATTTATACCAAAATTATTTGCTTCTTCTACATTTACTTTTTTCTTTACTATTACTTGACAAGTTGCAGTTTTATTGCCATCTTCAGTTACAGCAGTAATAATTGCTGTACCAGGATTGATAGCACTTACAAATCCCGAAGCATCTACTCTTGCTATATTTTGATTGCTACTATTCCAATTAATATTTTTATTGCTTGCATTTTCAGGTATAAATATTGGTCTAATTTGATTAGTTTCGCCTTGATTGAGTTCAAGAGAATTAATATGAAGTTTAAATTCTTCAATGAGAATTACATTATTATATACTCTTACAAAGCAATCTGCAGATTTACCACCATCTTCACTAGTTGCTGTTATTTGTGCATAACCTTCACTAACTGCAGTTACTAAACCATAATTATCAACTTTAGCAATATTTGGAGCATTACTACTCCATGTTAAGTTTTTATTACTTGCATTTTTAGGAGTAAATACTACATCTAATTGTTTGTAACCATCAGGTAATAGTAGCTGTATATTAAATGGAGAAATTGCAATCTCCTCTATTGGGATATTTGTTCTTATCACAGTAATTTGACATGTAGCAGTGTAAGCACCATCTTGAGTAGTAACAACAATTGTAGCAGTACCCGCATTGAGAGCAGTGATTATTCCACTTTCATCAACAGTTATAACATCAGTATTATTACTTAGCCAAGTTACTCGTCGATTTGAAGCATCAGGAGGATAGAATAATAAATTTAATTTTTTAATGTCACCTTCGTTTAAAGTTATCGAAGTACCATCTTCAAATGAAATTCCTTCTACCGGTACTGTTGTAGTAATTACATGAACTCCACAAGAACGAATATAACCACCATCATCAGCTATAGCAGAAACGGCAGCACTACCAACTATAAGTCCTTTTATTTTTCCAGTTGAATCAACCTGAACAATACTTGAGTTAGTACTTCCCCAATGAACTTTTTTATTTGTAGCATCTTCTGGAATAAGTGTACAAATTATATTATCTTCTGCACCAACTGTCAAATAAATAATTTCTCTATCTAAGAACATATCGGTTACAGATACTATTGGAGTATTATCGATTACAGTTACAGTACATTGAGCTGTAAAACCACCGTCTTGAGTAGTAGCAGTTAATATTGCGACACCAATAGAATTTGCTGTTGCAGCTCCACCAATAGTTCCATCTCCCATTGGTATATTAACTATTGAAACAACAGCAGGATTGCTACTTGTCCAATTTGCTAATTTATTAGTAGCATTTTCTGGACTAATTACATATTCAATTGGAATAGGACTTCCTAAAGTAGATTCTAAATTCTGCACCCCATTATATATTTCTATACCAGTAACTGGAATATTATTATTTGTAATAGTTAATGCTCGGCTTGCAGTAAAACCACCATCTTGAGTAGTAACAGTAATTGTTGCTATTCCAGGTGCTAAGAAAGTAGCTAATCCGTTTGAGTTTATTACTGCTACACTTGGATTGTTGCTTGACCAGTTAACATTTCTATTACTTGCATTTGCAGGTAAAACTGTTTTAATAAATTGATAATTCAACCCAACTCTACAATTCTCATCAGGAATGTCATTTATTTCTACTCCAGTTACTGCAATTGTATTTGGGGTAACAGTGACATCACAGAATGCTATAATGCTACTGTTTACTGCACTAGTTGCGAATATTCTTGTTGTTCCTTGGTTAATTGCAGTCACAATACCTGATTGATTTACTGTAGCAATATTTCCATTTAAACTGCTCCATACTACTGAAGCATTTGAAGCATTAGCAGGTATTGGAGTCGTAGTTAATTGAGTTTCATCTCCAGCTACCATAGTTAAAGATGTCTGAGAAATTCTTAATCCAGTCAATTGTATTATTGGAGTCTGTACTGTAACAGTACATCGCCCTGTAAATCCTCCATCTACTGTAGTTACCGTAATAACGGTTGTACCTGGACTTAAAGAAACAACTAATCCATTAGAAACTGAAGCAATATTAGTATTACTGCTACTCCAAGTTACATTTTTGTTAGTTGCATTTGAAGGAAGTACAGTTGCAACTAATAAAGCATCGGATCCAACATACATTTCAAGACTAGAATTGTTTAAATTTACACTTGTCACAGATATATTTTGTGCAGTTACCGTTACTGAACATGTAGCAGTAAAACCACCATCTACTGTAGTAACTGAAATAATTGCATTACCAGGAGCTATCGCAGATACAACACCATTGTTTACCGTTGCAATATTTGAATTACTACTACTCCAAGTTACATTTGTATTGGTTGCATTAGCAGGTGTTACGCTTGCAGTCAATGTAGATTGATTTCCCTCAATTAAGTTTAAGGTAGTATTGTTAAGTGAGACACCATTTACTAATATTGGAGCTACAGTTACAGTACATCTTGCTGTAAAACCACCATCTTGAGTGGTCGCAATGATTATCGCTGTTCCTACTGATTCTCCTGTTACAATAGCGAAATTACCAGCCGGACTATTTGCAACAGTAGCCACATTATTATTGCTACTTGTCCAAGTAATATTCTGGTTCGCTGCATTTGCTGGCGTAATAGTAGGATTAATATTTGCGGAATTGCCTATTTGAATATTCATTGTATTTGGGGTTATTGTAAGACCTGTCACAGCAATTGGTACTACTGTTACTGTACATTGTGCTGTAAAACCACCATCTTCTGTGGTTGCAGTAATTATAGCTGTACCAGGAGCTATACCTTCTATAAATCCTTGTGCAGCATTTGTACCCCAAGTAGCAGTAGCAATTGCAGGATTACTACTTGACCAATTTACCAAATCATTAGTGGCATTCGATGGAATAATACTTACCGTAGCTGTTCCTAAATCTCCTACTTCTAATGTCAAAGTAGTTGGTGTAATAGTAACACCTGTAACTGGCACAGTAGCTGGTACTACAGTTACCGTACATTGTGCTGTAAAACCACCATCAGCAGTAGTAGCAGTTATAATTGCTGTTCCAGGACTTACTCCACCTACTATACCAATATTTGGAAATTGTCCTGTTACAACAGAAGCGATATTGCTATTTGAACTACTCCAAGTAATATTTTGATTTGTAGCATTTGCTGGTGCAATTGTCGCTGTAAGCTCCGAAATACCCTCTACTTCTAATGTTAATGTAGTTGGTGCTACAGTAATGCCTGTAACTGCTGTTTGTTGAACTTCGTATGCACCCATATCAATTGAAGTTGATGATATTCTAGTATTATGTGCTAAATCAAAAGTACCATATAATGTAGAATTATATGCGGCATTGCTACCAGCATTTTTCGTTGGAGATGTAAATATTAAATTATAATTACTATTTGGAGTATTAAATACTGAGGCTGGAGTAAGGTTTGTAGGATTTATATTTCCTGTACCAGTAGTAATTCCTCCTACAAGACTATATGTAATTATAGGAATATTAACTTCATTTTCATAATAATATAATATATCATTATAACCACCGTAATCATAATTACCAAATATAATCGAATTTTTTATAGTTGGATTAGCTGAATTTGCCATAACTCCACCGCCAGCTTCTGCAAAGTTATTTGATATTGTACAATTTATTATTTCAGTAGAAGATGAATTAATATTAATAGCTCCACCTCCGCTCCAAGGTGCTATATTCTTATGAAATAGACAGTTGACTACTTTTGGAAAACCATATTTTATATTCATTGCACCTCCACTTTGTGCATAGTTCCCTGTAAATATACAATTTACAATAGAAGCATTTGAAATGTATTGAAAAAGACCTCCACCATCACCATATATATCAGTCAAAATTTGTCCATTAATAACTATCCTATCATTTTGTACAAGAGGAAAACCATTTGTATTTCCTCCTTTGATAGTAAAACCATCTAGGCGAGGATATATACCATTATTTCCAGTTGGTGTAATTATTAATACTACATGAAATGCATTTTCAGTATTGTTTGCTATTGTCATGTTTTCTCCCACACCACTTATGAGGTCATTACCACTAAAATCACCACTTAAGATGGTTTGATTAGTCGCATAATTTCTTGTAGCCATAGTGGGCGAGCCTGTAGCAGGAAAACCTCCATAAATTTTTACATTATTACTAATTACAAATGCATTGTATCTGTTATTAATTGTAATAGTATTAAGATTTTCTGCATCTCGATTCGGTTTGTATGTTCCAGCGGCTACCCATATTTCATCATTATCTGTAGAAATATTAATTACTGCCTGTAAATCATTACAAGCTGTAGCCCAAGTAGTAGCTGAAGAAGCGTTAGCTGCGCTAGTTGGACCATTTGTCCTGACATACCGAATCACCGCTTCGCTACTTATGGAATTTAATAGCAATATTGCTATTATCAAACTTGTTTTAAATAAAATTTTCATTTTAAACCTTGTTTATTAGTTGTTTATATTTATTATTTATTATTCTAAAATTTTATCTATGGGACAGAAATTACAATTTCTTCTCCTGTACCAATTTTTCCTCCCATCCTAAATGGGACGATCCTATATTTATAATTTGTAGCACTTTTAATTTGTTTATCATTGAATTCAGTAATTTCCTTGTCAACTGATTCATACATACTCCAGCCATTGTTATTTATGTTTCTGTAAATTACATAATGAAAATCTTTGTCAAAGTCAATTTTTTTCCATTTAATATTAATTATTTTATCGCTTGAATTATATTTTCCTTCTAATTTTACAACAAAATTATTTTTAGATTTATTAATTTTAGCAGTAATTACTTGTGATGGAACTGAGAATAGACCTCCCATATCTTCTGATTGTAAACAATATTCAAAAACTCCTGATTCCTGTAATTCAATATCTATTACATTAATTTCAGAATTTTGTACTTCCTTTGGAGAAATAGTTTTCACAGTATCCCATTTGTCGTTTTCTTTCCTTTTTAAGAAATAATGCATCTTGATATCAGGATTAATATCTACAATAAAAGTAAATTTGACATCTTCATTTCCGACGAAATATGATTTCACTAATGGCTTTAAAGGAGGATGAAAATCAGGTATTTTGCCCACTGCTACTTCTGAGAAATCGGAATGATTACCTGCTACATCGACAGCAATGATTTTATAGTAAATAACTGTATTAAGCATAAATACATTGACCTTATCTAAAAACATATTTAAATCTGTTGGTACTTCGGTGATTTGATTAAAGACTTGATTTAAATTCATTGAATAATATACTTTATAGCCTTCGATGTCATCTTCTTCATTATGATCCCAGGTAATTATACATAATCCACTTGAATCTACAGTTGCTTTTACATTCTTAGGAGGTGCCGGTTTAATAGAATCTTTTAGGTAAATTGTAGCTACTTGTGATGGATAATATTTTCCATTAAAATCTACAGCATATACAAAATAAATATTATAAAGCCCCTCTTTCACGTATGAATGTGTAAATTCCTTAGTGCCAGGTGGAAGTAACTCTTCAGTAATAAAATCAATATTTTCTTGTGCAAATGTGTTAGCATGAGAAATAAAATAACCTTGTAATTTTTGAATATTAACGGGTTCTTTCCATGTAATTTTAACTTTGTTTTCGCTGATTTGAATTGCTTTTACGTCGGTTGCTGGATCTAATACTTTTTCTTTTATTCCTACTCCACTTACTATATAAGAATATTTCGATGTATCTCCAAAACCGTCGACACCATAAATCCTATAATAAAATGTTCTACCATTTTCTACAGTATCTAAATAGGTATGAAATGAATATAGTGGTCTAGGATATAGTGGTCTAATTTGACCTACAGAATTAATTGAATCTAAAGTACTTGGTGCATATTCTGGATATCTAGATTCTAATTCTTCTTGAGTATCTTCTGATGTTAAATAAGGAGTTTTGTTAATTGGGACGAAATTAATACTATCAACACTTTTCTCAAGGAAATATGCAGTAAAATAATTATCTCGTCTCCATTGCAATTTGATATATCCATCTCCCGATTCTGTAAAAACATCAGTTGGAGTCATAACTAATTCATTTTTAAAAGAGATATCAATATCATATATTACTGGTTTTACATTTACAATGCTCGTATCAACTAATGGTACAATGCGAAGTACGACTGAAGAATCTTGAATGTCTTTTAAATCTCTGATTCTAAATGAATAGCGTAAACCAATTGCATCAGCTACATCTGGGTCTAAGTCTGCTGCCAAAAGAGTATAAGCATACCTCATATCTTGAGCATCTTCTTGTGCTTTCATTGTAGCAATTGGACCTGTTTCTTCACCACGCAAATCTACGTCTCCATATAGAAATTCAGTGGCTACCATACCCTGAGGGTGTTTTTCATCCTTATAGCGTTCGATCATTTGCTCTTGCGAAAGTGGTTTAAAAATTGCATCTCGCACTGGCACATAACGCTCTACTATTTGAGGGTTATCTTCGGTTCCTATTTCATCATAGAATACACGCTCTATCCTGTAACCATATTTGTTACAAATTAGCCATAAGACAGAATTATTAGGTGCCCAACGCACTACAACGGAATCACCATAATTTCTTGCTGTTACTAATATCTCAGGTTCTATTTTCTCCTGAGCGTTTGCTCCACATATATGGAGGAAAATTATACTTATAAATATCAATATTTTTTTCATATGTTTTTGTCTTTATGATTGTGTATAAAATTAATTGAAAATTTGGAAACTATTTATAAAATTTCTGTGATTTAATCTCTAATGGTCTAAATCCATTACGGAAATATAAGGTTTTAATAGTATGTTCACCTAAAATCATATTCAATAAAATATTATCAATTGGTCTATTTAAAGTATCTTCGATTTCCAGCTTATAATTTTGAAGATACAATTTCCTTAGGGTCATAGCATTAGCTTGCATATTTGGTTTTGCTTGGTATAGAGCAATATTTTCTTTTTTGTCCCATGCGTTTTTCCATTTGCCATTGCCCCAGGTATGTGAATCAATTCTATCGTTAGTATATATTGCATTATCAGCATAATCAGCAATTTTTTGGGTTACACCTAAATCTTTTAAATTACCAGTATTTACTTCAATTCGATCTATAATAGAATTTATATCAAAATTTTGAATTCCAATGTCATAATTTTTGTTCAATAAATGCCATTTATATAATAAATCATCGGCTAATCTCATTGCCATTCCCAAATGTGTAGCAACTGTTCTAAAATTATCATATCTAAAATAAATTCCTCTATATTCTTTTTTATCTCTATAAATAGTCCCATTATTAATTTCATCATCAGTTAATCTATCTTCAAAATTGGATTTTCCTTCACCATGTTCTATACCAAAATATTTAGGAGTTGACAAAAATACTTTAAACGATTCTTCACTTGCAGTATAATCTCCACCATTAAACTTAAAACTACTAGAAGCAGACTTAATTTGATTTAAAAAATGTCTATACTTTTCTATTACATTTGAAAATAATCTTGTATCAGAAGATTTTGCACCATAACTTATATTTAATAGAATCTTTGCTGGTGTCAATTCTGCTTGGTAACCATCGAAAGCTTTTGAAGTATAAACTTCATCTTTAGTAGTACTTTCAGGAAATTTTGCTCTAATTAATGGTGTATAACTATATAGTCTCAAACCTCTATTGTTTTCTTTTTGTAAAATTTTTATATATTCAACATTTACTACATTTCCGTCAATCTTTTTGTAATGTGAAGGCTTTGAATTTATCCAAGGATGATCAAAATTACGTTGTAATTCGATTAGAGTGAATTTATCTTTAATGTCTTTATATTGCGAAGTCCTAAAATGATATTCAAAAATATTTTTAATGTCGGCGCTTCTCTCTCTGAGTATTCTATCTTGAATAGATTCTTCTTTTTTAGATTTATCTGAAAGTTTATCTGAAGATTCACTTTTTTGGCCCGTAATTCTATCGGTCATCTTTGTAGTAGAAGAAACCTCGTATGATTTTGAAGCAGTATTATTATTTACAACATAAGTATAATTTGTGGTTTGATACCCGGTTTGAGACTCGGCAGAAGATGTATTTAGTGTAGCATAATTGTTATTACTACCAGTATTAGATTTTCCAGAATTTTTTGCATTTATATTTGAGCTAGATTTTCGCCCATTATTTAAACTATAGATATTTGTGCTACTTTTAAAAGTGGTTAAACCATTAGTATTTATATTTGAAAAATTATTTTTAGCTTTTGTTTCTTCTTCAGGTACATCCCAAGATCCCAATAATTCTGGATTTGCATCTTTTTGATCATTTGTTAAACTAATTTCATCAGCTGATGCTTTATTATTAGATCCAATTTCCGAAACTGTGTCTTTTTTCGCATATTGAGCATCTACTTGACTTTTATTAACTACATAAAAACGTATTTGGTAAATATTTTTTTGTATTAAATCTTTCATATCAAATATAATTACTGGTTTGTTGTTTCTTCTTGTAAAAGCATAATTAAATGTTATAGGAGGTTGCTTTTTATCTGTTAAATTTATAAATTGACCAAAAAGTGCATCCTTCCCTAAATTTATATCTCTTTTTTCAATCAAATATTCCTGAGAATAAGCTAAATTTATAAATCCTTTTTCTCCATTCTTTGAGAAAACTTCATATTGTCTATCCATTGGATATGCATCAACAATGTTATCTTTGT
>ENA-UOOK01003562-UOOK01003562.1-fermentation-metagenome-genome-assembly--contig:-NODE-3562-length-17569-cov-9.799303_pt1 | contig 17569 bp, 24 predicted proteins | sample MGYA00245777_ERZ724023 | MGnify/ENA primary metagenome ERZ724023 (study PRJEB28704, sample SAMN03018312) | fermentation metagenome | biome: anthropogenic terrestrial biome; feature: soil; material...
TCTATTTTTGAAATATCTATAAGTATTTCCGGTGATATCTTTTCTTCTCTAAGATGTATTATGATATCTGTACCACCAGCTATTATCTTTGCCTTTCCTTTATGTTTTTCAAGCAATTCCAATACTTGCTCAATAGAGCTTCCATTATAAGCCCAGTGTAAGGTCATAAAAACACCCCCATTAAACTATTGTGGAAAGAATTTTAAAATCATTTACATCTATTAGGCCCTTATCTGTTATTTTCCATGTAGGACTGGTAGATAAGGATAAAAATGATAGATGCATTAATGGTGAATGTATTTTGCACCCTAATTCCTTAGTAATTTTATTCTCTATTTCAGCAATTTCACTGCTTACTTCATGTCCATTCAATTCATCGGTTATAAGTCCCCCTACTGGAAGTCTCATTTCTGTTAATATCTTGTTTCTCTTAGCTACAGCAATACCTCCACCAATTTCTATTACTTTATTCACTGCCAATGCCATATCCTTATAATTAGTCCCTGTTACGATGATATTGTGACTATCATGGGCAACACTTTCTGCAAATGCTCCTTCAATTAATCCAAAGCCTTTAACAAAGGCCTTTCCTATATTTGAGGTCTTACCGTATCTTTCAATACATGCTATAGCCAGCATATCCTTAGTTGTATCTGGCTGTGCAACTCCTTGCATCACTCTGATGGTATCTTCACACTTTTCTGTAAGATTCTGATCAGGTACAACTACCAAAGCTCTAACTGTTGGATTAAAGCTATCTGCCTTTATCTCAAGCATTTTCTCATCAATAGGATTTATCTTTACTGAATTTTTAACTTCAGGTGGATAATTGTATTTCGGTAAATCTATAAGAAGTTCACCCCTTGAGGCTATTATCTTACCCTTTAGTAGTACACCCTCTACTTTCATTTGATCCAAGTCACTTATTATTGCTATATCTGCCTGCTTTCCCGGAGATAATACGCCTACATGTTCTAACCCAAAATATGTTGCAGGATTTATAGTTGCCATCTGTATAGCTTCCACTGGAGATACCCCTTCTTTTATAGTTCTTCGTATTATCTCATTCATATGACCTAGGGCTTCTAAATCAGCTGGCACCATATCATCAGTTGCAAGTATACATCTTCTTGAATCCATACCCTCCTCAGTAACGGCACGAATGCATTCACTCATGTTTTTCTGAGTAGAGCCCTCCCTCATAAATAAATACACACCCTGTCTCAATTTCTCCACTGCCTCGGCTTTTGTTGTAGTTTCATGGCAGGAGCATTTACCACCTGTAGTTATTATATGAGCTGCTAACTCTCTACCAAATAGCTCAGGTGCATTTCCATCTACTATCATATTCCTAGACTTGGCATATGTCGTCGAAGCTATCAAATCTGTTATTACCTCTGGTGTATTTCTATAAACATGCTTTGCATTGCTAAAGCCTTGTAATTCTCCAATGCCTATTATATTTTTATAGCTTAATATGTCCTCCATATCCTTTGAGCTTATATCGCAGCCTGCAGTTTCTAAATCTGGGGAATCAGGAGTAAGAGCAGGTACTACAAGATACACATTATTTGGAACATGGTCTATTTCATCGGCCATAGCCTTCATTCCAATTAGCCCCAAGGCATTTCCTATTTCATGTGGATCAGCCACTAACGTTGTAGTTCCGGAAGGAATGGAGAGCCTGGAAAATTCAGTAATTGTCAACATACTGCTTTCAAAATGCATATGAGAGTCTATAAATCCAGGAGACAGATATTTTCCCTCTACATCTATCGCTAAGGTATCTGGTCCAATTAGTTCTCTGCAATCCCCTACTAGCAAAATATACTTATCCTTTATGGCTATATCAGCCTTATATACCTCTCTTGTTATTACATTAATGACGTTACCGTTTAATAATACTATATCCGCATATTCCTTATTTCCCATAAGGATATCTATAAGCTGTCTATATTCTATTGCTTTTCTTATATTATGTGAGTCAATCAAAAATTTCACCTCGCTTCTATATTAACTATTGTCATGACAAAGGATTTATTTTGGTAAGTCAATATCATCTACAATACCAATTATAGATGCATCAATTGGCGAATCCATTTTTCTGGCTGCGATTCTCCCTGCAGTCCCTGTGGTATAAAGTACTATTTCTCCAATACCTGCACCTACAGTATCTACTGCAATAATCGGCTCTCCATGAGGCTTAAGTTTATATGTGAGAGGCTGTGTTATCATAAGTTTGTTGCCTACTAATTTTTCATCCTTTTTTGTAGCTACAATCGTTCCAATTATTTTTCCAATACGCATATTAAGCCCCTCCTAATTTTTCTATCCTTATGCCCATAGCCTTTGCTCTATCTTTTGCTAAGGGAGTAATAATCGTGTCTTTGTCTACTACTAATATCTTTTGATTGGTATCAAGCTTTAAAATATCCTTCTCGATAATCAGAGCCTTCTTCTGGGGTTCAATTTCTTCTATTATGTTGAAATGAATCTGGTGAGCCCCAATTCTTTTAGATATGAGGTCAAGTATATTTTTAGTTAACCTTGTATTTGCCATTTAAAACACTCCAGTTAATTATTCATACTGGGATAAGATCACTCTCTCTACTTCTGAATGTGGTCTTGGAATTACGTGTACTGAATGAAGCTCTCCTACAGCCTTTGCTGCCTCTGCTCCAGCATCCACTGCAGCTTTTACTGCGCCTACATCTCCTCTTACCATAACTGTTACAAGCCCAAAGCCTATTTTCTCATATCCAACAAGTGCTACATTAGCCGCTTTTACCATTGCATCTGCTGCCTCAATACTACCTACTAATCCCTTAGTTTCTACTAGTCCTAATGCTTGACTCATTCTAATTCCCCCTTTAATTACAATTCACAGTTCACAGTTCACAATTAAAAGATTTAGACCCGAGATCCTTCGATAGCAGTAATTATTCTGCCAGTCTCAGGATGACAATTGTAGCATAGATTATACTGTCAGACCCAGGATGACAATTGTAGCATAGATTATACTGTCAGACACAGGATGACAATTGTAGCATAAATTATACTGTCAGACCCAGGATGATAATAGCAACTTAAATCATACTACCCATATAAGAATGACAACAGTGGTGTGGTCATTCTGAATGTTAATGAAAAATCTCGGGTTTATTCAATATGTGTCTTTAAGTTTTTCGCGAATTTCTCAATAAGTTTATCTACTTCATCATGTGGTCTTGGTATTATATGACTAGATATTATACTACCTACTCTGTTTCCCGCAATAACTCCTGCATCTACTGCTGCCTTAACTGCAGCTACTTCTCCTGCTATATTGATACTCACTCCTATCCCCTTATTGACTCCAATGACTTTTTCAATTCCAATTAGGGTTATATCTGCTGCTTTACTAGCTGCATCTAGAGCCGTTACTGCTGTAGTCAACCCTTGTGCCTCTATTAATCCTAATGCTTTTTCCATGCGACACCTCCATTAGCGGTGATTTTTTATACTGCTTACAGCCTCATCAAATGTTAGCACCCTCATGTCCACTACCTTCTCTGTCTCTTTATCTCCATGGATTATATCCTTTATGAGCTTCATTTCATTTTCCGTTAAAACATTCTTGACTTCATTTACTTCACTTTTATTTTCACTGTCTATTTTAAGCTTACTCTTCATATCTATCATTACTAAAGGGTTCATTTATTCACCACCATTAAAACAATTTATCAACCTCATCATGAGGTCTAGGTATCACGTTAGAGGATACTACCTCTGCTATCTGACTAGCTCTTTCCTTACCCGTTTCCACTGCTGCCATTACTGCAGCTACCTCACCTGTAACAGTTACTGCCACTAGTCCTGAGCCTACAAGCTGAAAGTCCATAATCTTTACATTTGCGGATTTCAGCATAGCATCTGCAGCCTCTATGGCGCCTATCATGCTTCTTGTTTCCAACATTCCTATGGCCTCTTTCAATTCCTACACCTTCCTTATAGTCCTTTTAGTTCTGGGAAGTATTTCTCTATATCTATTCTTTCATATCCTGATATCTTTGCTCTTTCAAATTTACCATTTCCATTAAGTGGCTTAGTAGCATCTATGCCAATCTTATCTGTAACACCTCTTATATCATGAGATGGTTCAAGTGACGAACCTAGTGCGCCAGGGATAATGACTATATCATGACTTCCCTGAACCCTTGTAGTTATAGCCCACTCAATATCACGAGGGTTATATATATCTACATCATTATCTACTATGACTACCTGCTTTAAGTCCTTATTTAAGCCTAAGGCTGCTATAATTGCAGATTTTGCCTCTCCTTCCCTTTTCTGATTGATGGATACTACTGCATTAAATCTATATCCTCCACCTACTGTTACATAAACATCCTTGACATCCAACATATTCTTTAGATAGAAAAATAGCTCCATTTCCCTAATGAGTCCATTAGTTAAATGCTCCTCTTCACATGGAAAAGCAGTTTCATATATAGGGTTGTTTCTATGTGTAATCGCTTCTATCTCCATTATTGGATGTGGTGCCTGTTTCCCATAATAACCCATCAATTCTCCAAATGGGCCTTCCAACTCCCTCTTTCCAGCAACAATTTTCCCTTCAAGTACTATTTCTGCATAGACCGGTACCAAGATGTTGTTTGTTTCACATTTTACAACCTCCAGAGGGTGTCCCCTTAATGCACTGTCTATCTCGTATTTATCTACTCCATAAGTAGCACTTGGATATTGAGAAGCTAGTATAAACGGCGCATCATAGCCTAGAACTACAGCTGCTTCCATTGATTTTCCCTTTGACTCTAGCTCCAGAAAATCGTTTGTAAGTTTATTCGAGCCTATGAGAATTGATATTGAATTTCCTTTGTTCACCTGCATTCTTCTGATAGATGTAAATATTTTATTTCTTTCAGGATCTCTTACTACCAACACTCCTGCAGTTATATAAGTAGATGAATCTAGCTCATTGAATTTATTTGCAGGAAGAATTTTTATGATATCTATATTTCTTTTGATGATATTTTCCTTAACAGGTCCTGTATCTAGGACTTTATATGGTTTTGGATTTACCAATGCATCCATAAATTTAAAATTTCTGTTTTCCTCATTACAGTCCAATAATTTTAAAAAAATCTCTCTATTTCCATATAGTCCTCCTATGGATTTCATGTCACTGTTTTTGACCTTGTTAAACAGTATTGGCCTTTTATTTTTAAAATGCTTTAATAATCCACCCATTTCATAGATATAGTCTACTTCTCTATTGCATTCTAGAAGGCTTCCAAATTTTTTTAGTTTTTCTATGGTATATCTGAGCATTTGAGTCTCCAATTTCAAACCTCCCCTCTAGAGTCCCTTCCATCTTTGAATCAAATTGTTATCTATATCAAGTAAATCCAATAGTTTACCTGTGATATTTAATACTATATCCTCCAATGTCTCTGGATTGTTATAGAATCCTGGTGCTGGCGGAAAAATAATTACTCCCATCTTGGAGAGATTTAACATGTTTTCAAGATGTATTGGGCTAAGCGGCGTTTCTCTTGGAACAAGTATCAGCTTTCTGCCCTCTTTTATAGCTACATCGCAGGCTCTTGATATTAATGAATCCGAAAATCCATTGGCTACACCAGCTAAGGTCTTCATTGAGCATGGGACCACGATAGTCTTGTCTACTTGGAAGGAGCCACTAGATATTGGTGCTGCAAAATTTTTGTTATCATGATAATATGAGGCAAGGCTCTTTACTTCTTCAAGACTTATTCCACATTCATATTTGATTACATACTCACCCATTGTGCTTACTACTAAATGAGTTTCATGGTTTAGCTCCTTTAATGCCTTCAGAAGGGATATTCCATAGATTGCACCGCTCCCTCCTGAAATTCCAACTACTATTCTCATGATTTTCTCTCCTATTTAACTTTGTTTTCCACATCTCCGCCACCTAACCATGGATCTATTCCATTGTCCCATGCCCTCTTATATTCTTCTATAGTCATTACCTTTGTAAATATGCTTAAATCATTTAGTCCATATTCATGCATTTCCTGAGTCTTTGAATGAACTCCATCACTAAGGGTAATTACCTTAAAAGTTCTTGCAAGGGCATCTGTGGCGGTACTTCTGACACATACATTGGTCCATGTTCCTGTAACTACAACTGTATCTATATTTTCCTCCCTTAGATAAAGCTCAAGGTCTGTATATGCAAATCCGCTATGTCTTCTTTTTGGTACTACATATTCATTATCCGTAGGCGCTAATTCTTCAATGATTTCAGAACCCCAGGTTCCAGCTACGGCATGAACAGGTCTTACTCTAAAATCGGCATCATTCTTTCTATGAGCCTCTTGAATATAAACTATATGAATATCATCCTTGCCTTCTGCACGTCTCGCTCTCACCCATTTAAACAACTCCTGCAGCTTTGGTGTAATAATGGTAGCTCCTTCACAGTATAGGGCTCCGTCTGGTCTTGCAAAATCATTTAACATATCTATAACTAAGATTGCATGTCTAGGCACTTGTAAATTCCTCCTTATATAAATTTAGTTAAGAAATAATAACTAATGTTCTAGAAAACCCGAGATTTTTCGATAGTATACATTTTACTGTCAGTCTTAGAATGACAAACCTTAATTATCCATTTTAGGATGAAAAATGCAGGTGTCATGCTAACGTAAGTGAAGCATCTCGGGTTTGATTCTTACTAAAAGGTTATTTTTCTAGGTAACACCTGAATACTTTGTCTCTTAATCCATTGACCAAAGCCTGGTTTTACCATGATTCCTTTTATTCCTCTAATATGTTCATCTATTACCTCTGGATGACTTTTTCTATAGCTATTTTCGTATTCTGCGCTATTTAGATGAGGATATTTCTCAAAATGAATAGCATATTTTTCTTCTACTCCCTCAGGAAAATTATGAACAACTTTTTGAAGCTCTTCATCGGTCATTTTAGCTAAAGTACTATCATCGATGTCTTCAAATACAAGATGACCACGTACTACAGTCTTTGATACCTTGCCTTTTAACTTCATTCCTTCAAGCGGTGTATATCCACACATTGAAGCCTGATCCTTAAGGTCTATAACCCATTCTTTATCTAAATCAACTATAGTAAAGTCGGCATCTGAGCCTATATGCATTGCCCCCTTCTTTGGATATAGTCCATAGTGGATAGCAGCATTTGTACTCAAGATATCAACTAATTTAGATAAGGAAATCCTCCCCTTGTTGTAGCCTTCGCTAACCAAAACAGGCACCATTGTTTCAACTCCAGGTATTCCGGGAAATGCTGTCCATATATTCAGACCTTCCTTTGTTTTCTCACTTTCTAATTCATATGGGGCATGGTCTGTTCCAATAAAGTCTACACTTCCGTTATTGAGTCCTTCCCACAAAAGTTCATTATCCTTCTTTGCTCGAAGTGGAGGCGCTATTTTAGCACATGCACCATATTTAGTCATTGCTTCTTGAGCATTTATTGTGAGGTAATGTGGACATGTTTCCGAAGTTACAGATAGACCTTTCTTCTTTGCCTCTCCAACTACCTTTGCACCAATACCTGTACTCATATGGACAATATGAAGTCTGGCACCTGAGCTCTCCGAAAAACTTATACCGAGCTCTATTGCTACCTTTTCTGCCAATTCCATTCTTGCTTCAGCCCATGCAGGGCCATCCATTCTTCCTTGTTTTTGGAATTCCTTTACATAATAATCACACATAGCAAAGTTTTCTGCGTGGATACCTACTGCAAGACCTGTTTTAGCAACAGCTTTAAATGCCTCATACATTTCCGGATCTGTAACTCTTGGAAAAGTAGGTACAGATGGTGTCATATATGCCTTATATGCTACTACTCCAAAATCTGCCTGTGCCTGAACATTGTCAAGCCAGCCTTCTCTGACATCCTCTCCCGTGACTCCTCCCCATAATGCAAAGTCTACAACTGACTGGGGACTTACAAGGTCTACCTTTAGTTGCAATTGTTCCGGACTTCTTACAGATGGTACTGAACAGCAAGGCATATCAATTACTGTAGTGATTCCTCCACGAGCAGCAGCTGCTGAACCTGTTAAGAAGTTTTCTCTGTGTGGAAAGCCTTGATACATAAAATGTGTGTGTGGATCTATGCACCCTGGTAATGCCAGATGACCTTTAGCATCTATTACTTCCTTTGCATCCAGATGATCTATTAGGTCTACAAACCCGGCTATTTTCTCATCCAATACAAGGATATTAGTAAGTCTAGTATCATCTCCCTGCGGTATTCTTGCGTTCTTAATTATACAATCGTACATTTCATATCCCCCTTTTTAATACTGCTTGTTCATTAGTATAAAGCTATGCTTTATATTCAAAAAAAAGTAGAATTTTTTGTAGTAATTTTATTAATACAATTATCATAGTTAATAAGTAACAAATAGGTTTCAAATAGAGGGGGAAAACTAATGAGTATTAAACTAATTGATTTATCTCAAGAGATATATGAGGGTATGACTATGTTTCCTATTCATCAAAAAACATTTATTATGACTAATCAAACTCATGAGCAAAATATGAAGAATACAGGAAGCAAAACATTGGGATTTTCAGCAAGAAATTTGCTTATAAGTGAACATGCAGGAACTCATAGCGATGGAGTGTGGGAGTATAATCCGAAAGGCCCGACCATTGATAAGATGCCACTGGAGTATTTCTGGGGCAGTGCAATTTGTTTGGATGTAAGTCATATAAGATATCCTGATTATATTGAAATAAAGGATTTAGAGAAAGCACTGTCACGTTCAGGACAGGAAATAAGAAATGGAGAAATAGTTCTTCTCTATACAGGTCATCATGATAGAAATTTTGGTACAGAAAAGTTTCAAAACGAATATTCCGGATTAAGTTATAATGCTGCTAAATGGTTGGCAGAAAAGGGAGTTGTAAATATTGGAGTTGATGCACCTGCAATTGATTTAACACCTGATGATATAGATTTCTCTGCTCATTTGGTATGTGGTGAATATAATATTACAAATACGGAGAATTTATGTAATTTGGATCAACTTGTTAATAAGAGATTTTTATATATAGGATTGCCACTTAAAATCAGAGAAGGAACCGGATCTCCAATTAGAGCAGTTGCAATTTTAGAAAAGTAGGAATACGCTGCAAATATACATGTTAATTTGCATTGTTATATTTCACAATCCGAGTTATACTATATATAAGGAGTTGAACCATAATGACAAATATTAAACCTATTTCAGACTTAAGAAACTATACCGAAGTACTAAATGAAGTAAAAGAAAACAGCCCAGTCTATTTAACTAGAAATGGGCGAGGTGAATATGCCATTATAAGACTTGAAGAATTAGATAAATTAAAAGCCTCAATTAGATTACTATCTAATCTTGAAGAAGGTGAGAAATCAGCGAGAGAGAAAGAATGGCTTTCAGCAGAAGATGTTGAAGCTATGCTAGGATTATAATTATGTTAAAAGTTGAATATTCACCAAAAGCACTAGAAGATTTACAAGATTTAAATATATATATAGCCGAAAACTGGGGGACGGATGTATCAAATAAAATATTGAAAAAAATAGTTTCATCAGTTAGAAATTTAGAACTATATCCTTCATCTGGTGCTAGCCTTGGAAAAATAATTAATGTGGAAACGGATTATCGTTATATATTTATTGAAAAAAATTATGTTTTTTATAGGCTAGAATCTAGTAAAATTAAAATTGTTAGAATACTTAATGAACATCAAGATTATATACTTCAATTATTTGATATTAGCTCAGATGCTGAAAAATAAGATACCAGAAATAATAGTTCTCCCTACATAAATGGTTCTTCTATCCTTATACCTTTAACATATCTTTCAATAATATTTCTTTCATCACCTGTGTATATAAACTTTTCAAGTTTTTCCTCTAATGATAGTGACTTATTCGTTAGAAGATTGCTAACATCTACTACTAGTGCATCACACTCATATCCCTCTTCAAAACTGCCTACCTTACCAAAGAAGCTGCCTCCACCTTTAGTTGCTAAATAAAAAGTTTCTGAAAGTGTAAGAGGATTGTATTGTCTATTTGACATTAGCCATACCATCTTAGAGATTTCAATAGCCGCTGTCATTACCTTAGGTATAGATAATTCATGACCTCCTGAAATATCAGAACCCAAACCTATTTTTACACTGGCTTTTAGGTATTTTCTAGCAGGCATCATTCCACTGGATAAGTTCAAATTTGAATACGGACAATGTGCAGCATAAACACCGTTATTAGCCATTAATTCAGTTTCATCATCAGTATTATATATACAATGAGCCATGACCGTCTTCGTTTTTCCAAATAATCCTAAGGAATCATATATATCAGCATAATTTCTAATTTCAGGATAAAGCTCCTTTACCCAGTAAACCTCAGATATATTTTCATTCATATGCGACTGCACAGGTACATTATATTTATGGGCAAGATGTCCTAATCCTATTAACAACTCTTTAGAACAAGTTGGAACAAACCTTGGCGTAATTATTGGCTTTACGAGGTCGGATTTATGCATATATTCTAAAAGAAGCTCTTCAGTTTCCCGAAGTGATCTTTGTGTATTTTCCTCCATGGCAGGTGTTGTGTTTTTGTCCATATTTACCTTACCAACATATGCGCCGAGTCCTGATTCAATAAACATATCCATCAGTAGTTTGGTACTGTTTAGAAATACTGTTGAAAACACAACACTTCTTGTAGTTCCCACTTTCCACAAATCTCTGATAAATATCTCAAATACACGTCTTGAATAGTCTAAATTTGAATATTTATTTTCTTCAATAAATGTATAGGTATTTAGCCATGGAATTAATTCCTTATCCATACCAATACCCCTATTTGGATATTGAGGAGCATGAAGATGTAAATCCACAAAACCAGGTATGATTAATTTACCCGTAAAATCCCTTATTTCATAATCTTCGCTTAAACTATCCAATTCTTTAGTAATCCCTACAACTAATCCATTTTCAATAATTAAATAAGAATCCTTGTGTATTTTTAACTTATCTTTATCTGGAGTGTAAATAATATCACCCTTAAGTGTTATTTTGCCCATATTATTCACTCCTAACAAGATTATTTTATTGTTCAGCTTCACCCAAGTGCAGATGTCTCCAATATCCATTTTATTTTAGTTCGAGAAAAATATGCATCAACAATAAAACCGCCAACTTGTATACTGGTAATAATATGTAGCTTGTCCAATCATTGTTGCTTTAAATTAGGTTTATCTGATGGTATAGTATAAATTGTTACAAAACAGTTACAAAAATTTTAAGTTACATAAGGAGGACATTATGAAAAAAACAAAAAAAATTGTTTACTTATTAGTCGCTTTACTATTATCAACATCATCAGTAAGTAGTGCAGCAGGTTTTACCTATAGAGTTATAGGCAATAGCCCATCCAATAGGTATAACAGCAATAACTGTGGAAATTTTAAATATGAAAGTATTTGGAATATAATATCAAATTACAATAAGAAACCAGATCATGGTATGATTGTTACCCCTGTTAAACCAGCACCAACACCAACAGAACCAGTTCAACCAACTGAACCAAACAAGCCAGTTGAACCAACTAAACCTGCTGATCCTGCTGAACCAACAGACCCTGTTGAACCTACAAAGCCGCCAGTTGAACCAAACAAACCAAATGAACCTACAAAGCCAAATGAACCTACTAATCCAACTGAGACTACTCCAACACAGAGTTTATCAGCTGACGAAGCCGAAGTAGTAAGATTAGTAAATATAGAAAGAGAAAAAACTGGACTAGCTCCATTAAAATCTAGTTCAAAACTTTCAAATGTTGCCAGAGAAAAATCAAAGGATATGGCTACAAAAAATTACTTTAGTCATACATCACCAACATATGGCAGTCCATTTGATATGATGAAGCAATTCGGTATTACTTACAGAACGGCTGGAGAAAATATCGCTAAAGGATATTTATCACCACAATCAGTAATGAATGGATGGATGAACTCTACAGGACACAGAGAGAATATCTTAAATCCAAGTTTCGGAACAATCGGAGTTGGTGCTTATAAAGTAGGAAATACTGTTTACTGGACACAAATGTTCACTAACTAATATAATAATAAAGGACCTGTTCTACACTACAGGTCCTTTATTATTTCTATTAAATGATTTACCATCTTGGCTGTAAATCCCCAAATTATATAATCATTATATTTGTAGAAAAGTACATGATGCTTTCCCTTCCTGAAATTATAATCCCTTCCATTAGGTATTAAATAATATGGAAATTCTTTGTTTTCAACTGTCTGTAAATCCAATACATACTTCTCCGGTTCGTTTTCCAAGAAAAAATCTACAGGGACTGTGAATAAGTGATCCACTTCGGACTTATTTGGTATGATTTTATCCACATTTACTCCACTTATGACCCCTAAAAAGCAATGAGTAGTAAAATTTGCATAGGATACTAAATAATCCAATTCACCAACAATATATATACTGTCTCTTCTTATGAGTAGTTCCTCCATTGTTTCTCTAATAGCAGCGTCCTTAAAGGTTTCCTTACCTTCTACCTTACCTCCAGGAAGTGATATTTCTCCAGGTTGAGATTTTAACTCCTTTGCCCTTAATTCAAAGATTATGTGCCATTCGTTATTTATCTGTATCAAAGGTATCAAAACAGAATATTTCTTTTCCTGATCCATAGGCTTTGGAACTCTATCTTTTACTTTATTTATTAATCTAATTATGTCCATATTTCCCTCCAAGTCTATTAATTACACATCACATAAGATTATATCACCAATTTTTAATATAATCTCCTCTTTATTGAATATAGTAGACAAGTCGACCTTTTCTATTATCTTGCTAAGTCTGCCATGTTCCGTATGTGTAATACCCTTCTTTGGCGCGCATTTTACCTTTTCAAGCAATTCCTCATAATTATATATTCCAAATCTCTCAATTTCAAAAGCTTCTGCCTTTCTCTCTAAAAGCGCCAACGCAAAATCCTCATAATCATAATCCTTACGAAGTCCCATAATAGATGCCGTCTTGGGAATGATGAATTCAAATAATGCTCTTTTATCTGGTATATTTGGTAATTTTATATATTGTCCGATTTTACTAATCTGCTCTTCACTTAACTCCTTCAACATATTAAAGAAATATTCCTCTCCCATGGGATTGATATAATACTTAAATCCCTTTAGTCCTCTAATAGCCCTAAGTCCATCATAATAACCCAGTAGGATATTTCGTTTTGCTAATTCCTGCTCGAATGCAAAAGATTCCCCAATATCATCAGATGGTGCTATTATTATAGTATTCAATTTCGGATCTATTTTTCTTGTAATTCCTCTTGCATATGTTCTAACTATTATAAAATTTTTATAGCCTTTAGATTGTAATAATTTATACGGCAAATTATCATAAAACGCCCCATCAATATATCTTTTCCCTTTTATTTTTTCCTTTTTAAATGCAGGAAGATATGCTGAAGCCAATAAATAGTTTTTTATCTCACCATATGGTATATCCTCCTTGAATATTTTTATGGGTTTTAAGTCTGTTAGATTTACCGTGACCATTGCAAAGTCCATCTTTGAGTTTCTAATTTTGTCTTCATCTATATAGGTATTTAGTAGATCTTTGAATGGAGTTATATCAAATCCTCTATCCCTAATTACTGTCTTCATTTTCTCTGATAATAGAAGTAAATCCTCCTTATCAAGCTTTAATTGTCTTAATCTATGCATCTCTTCATCATTGGCATCTATAATCATGGAGTATGTCAAATCCTGCCAAATTTCGTAGCATTTTTCATAATCTCCTTGTACTATCATAGCACCATTTAATGCCCCTATAGATGTACCTGCAATACCTTTTATTTCAAGACCTTCCTCTAATATCGCCTTATATGCACCAATATGATAAGAGCCTCTTGCTCCTCCACCTTCTAGTACTAATCCATACATTTTTATAAACACCTCTATTGAAGTAGTATAACCATTAAAGATATTTCTCTAATGGTTATCATAAGTATTTAAAAAAATACTATCTTATGTTGTCTAATTCTATTCTAGCTCTGATGTACAATGAGGACATCTTGTAGCTTTTATAGGTACTTCTGATAAACAGTAATTGCACAACTTTGTTGTTGGTTCAGCTACTACTGGTTCTTCATTCTTTTTAAATTTATTAAGCTGTTTAATAACTATGAATATTGAGAATGCAATTATTAGAAAATCCACTATAGTGCCAATAAATAAGCCATAATTTAGCGTAGGTGCAACAGCATTCTGTGCTTCAGCTAAAGACGCATACTTATTACCGTCTAGTGATATAAACAAATTCGTAAAATCCATTCCTCCAATTAGTAAACCCAGCAGAGGCATTATAATATCATCGACAAAAGATGTGACTATTCTTCCAAAAGCTCCACCTATAACTACACCAACTGCTAAATCAACTACATTTCCCCTCATAGCAAATTCTTTAAATTCTTTTAACAAAGTAAATCATCCTCCTTATTTAATAGGTAATTTATACCCTTTAGTTTAAAAAATAACTCAACGAAGCATATTTGTGGTATAATTTTTGTATTAAATATCTGGAGGTAGTTATGTCTAACAGAATTAGCTGGAAAGAATATTTTATGCAAATAGCTGAGCAGGTCGCAAGCAGATCAACATGCGATAGGGCATTTGTGGGATGCCTTCTAGTAAATGATGACAATAGAATAGTGTCTACTGGATATAATGGCTCTGTATCAGGGAACCCACATTGTGATGATATAGGACATACTCTTAGAGATGGACATTGTATAGCCACAATTCATGCAGAGATGAATGCCCTATTATATTGCGCCAAAGAAGGAATTCCTGTTAAAAATTGTACTGCTTATATTACCCATTTTCCATGTTTAAACTGTACCAAGGCTCTAATTCAAGCTGGTATAAAGCAAATATATTATAAAAATGATTATAGAATCGATGAATATGCTATTGAGTTGCTAGACAAAAATGGAATAGGGTATGGGAAACTATAAATCAATTCACAATTCACAATACACATTTCTCAATTAAAAACAGACCCGAGATCCTTCGAAAGCATAAATTATACTGTCCGTCTCAGGATGACGAATCTGTCATTCTGAGCGTAAGCGAACAATCTTGGGTTTAGTTCTTAACTCTTAACTATTCACTGGTTTTATAATTGCTTCCTTGGCAAGTTTATCCGCTTCTTCGTTATATTTGACACCTGAGTGGGCTTGCACCTTTACAAATATTACGTTTAACTTTTCTTTTATCTGGTCATAGTATTTTTTATAGTTCTTTGTGCCTTCTTTATTTGTCTTCCATTCTCCCTTTGCCCAGTGTTCTATTCCTGCATAGTCATAGTATATATAAAGGGTATCTTTTCCTCTTCTTAGTGCCATATCCATAGCAAACATAGCTCCTTCAATTTCTCCTGATACATTTCTCATCAAGGCAAGCTCCTCATCATCTTTTCTGCCACTATAAGTTTCCTTACCCTCATTTGTGAGTATTACAGCACCATAACTATATGTTTTCTTTTTTATATCAAAGCTTCCATCTACATAAGCAATCATCTCATTGTCATTTATATTATCCTCTTCCGGTCTTTGAAAGTCTCCTTTTCCCTCAATAAAATTCTTAGCTTCGTCATAGGTGTTAAACTTTTTATATTTTGATCCTTTAAATCCTATTACTTGTTCTTGGCATTCCTTCCAAGTTTCATATATACCGGGGTTCTTACCTATTTTTACTGCATAAAAAACCATTTTCATTCACCTCTGTATTATCTAGTATGCTATATTATAACACAATTGGTTTACTATTATATCACTTTAATTGACGTAAATGACAAATCTAACTAAAATGCTATAATGTTGATATAATAAGGATAAATCTTTTTAGGAGGTAATTTTTATATGAACATTAATTTGATTGGTGTGCCTTTAAGTTATGGTTGTGATAGAGATGGTGTACAAAATGGTCCTGACGAACTAAGAAAATTAGGTATTGTTGGTTTGCTTGAAAAAAATAAAAACAAGGTTTATGATATGGGAAATTTAGTAGTCCCCAATTATACTTGTGAAATGAGGTATAGGTGGCATAAAAAAATGAAATACCTTGATCCTATTGTGAAGGTGAATACGAATTTGGCTCATGTTGTTTACAGTTCTCTTTCTAGTGATAGCTTTCCTATGATAATAGGAGGTGATCATTCTCTTGGAATTGGAAGTATAGCCGGAGCAAGTAAATTTTTTAAGGAGTTGGCAGTCATTTGGGTAGATGCTCATGCGGATATAAATGATTTTGAGACTTCCCCGAGCAGTAATATTCATGGGATGCCATTAGCTGTGTCTATGGGTTATGGATTTGAAAGCCTCATAAATATCTATTATGAAGGCATAAAGGTACTGCCTAAAAATGTTTATATAATCGGTGCAAGGGACATAGATCCAGGAGAAATGGAGCTTGCAAAAAAATCCAAGCTAAATCTCTATACTATGGAGACAGTAAAAGAAAAAGGAATCTCATATATATTAAATGAGGTTGTAGAAAAGATTAAGAATTCTACCGCTGATGGAGTACATTTAAGCTATGATATCGACGTATTTGATAGTGAAATAGTACATGGTACTGGAACCAGAGTGAAGGATGGATTTACCATTGATGAGGGTAAAAAGGTTTTATTTGCTTTTCTTAAAGCTGGATTCGTCACATCAATGGATTTGGTAGAGTTTAATCCACTATTAGACGATGACAAAAAAACTACTTCAGGCCTATGTATTGATATATGTAAGCACATAGGTGAATTATTATAGTATATATATTTCTTTTTGGAATGAAGTTGATTCCATTTCTGAATTGTTAATTCCTAAATAAATATTGTATAATATGTCTATAAAAACAACTAAATTAGACATTATGCGAATTATGAAAATAGATTGATTAGCGTGATTTAAACATATACATTTTATTCTAATATGAAACATATTGATAAAGTTATGTCAATCTTCGTTCAATTGAAAATTTTCAATTATATTATTATTGTAAATGGCATATATATCTGATAAAATTGTTTTATCTAATTCGGCATTTTTATGTGAATTTATTTTTTTCGAATTAGAAAACGTTTACGGTACTATGACCGCAATTATATATTCTTAGTCCACATGGTACTAGTAAATACAAAATACAATATTATGGGAGGATTTTTATGGATAGGTTAATGTCAATTAACGAGACAATTAATGGTATTGTTTGGGGACCACCGATTTTATTTTTAATCGTTGGTACAGGTATTTACTTATCACTGAACACTAAATTTTTCTCAGTGGCAAAGCTAGGCTACATTCTTAAGAACACATTTTTAAAGATGTTCTCAAAGGAACAACACGGAGAAGGAGAAGTAACTGCGTTCCAAGCTGTAGCTACAGCTCTTGCAGCAACAGTAGGTACTGGCAATATAGCAGGTGTTGC
>ENA-UOOK01003564-UOOK01003564.1-fermentation-metagenome-genome-assembly--contig:-NODE-3564-length-17569-cov-3.443531_pt1 | contig 17569 bp, 17 predicted proteins | sample MGYA00245777_ERZ724023 | MGnify/ENA primary metagenome ERZ724023 (study PRJEB28704, sample SAMN03018312) | fermentation metagenome | biome: anthropogenic terrestrial biome; feature: soil; material...
CCTAAAACTAATAAGGTAATTGTAGAAAAGGATCAAATGATTACAGAAGATATAGCTGAAAGAATTGAAAAAGTAGGAATAGAAGAAGTCAAAGTTAGATCCGTATTAGGATGTAAGACTCGTCATGGGGTATGTGCTAAATGCTATGGAAGGAATCTAGCTACAGGAAATCCAGTTAATGTAGGAGAAGCAGTAGGAACTATTGCAGCTCAATCTATTGGAGAGCCTGGTACACAGCTTACAATGCGTACATTCCATACAGGTGGAGTTGCAGGAGCTGATATTACACAAGGTTTGCCAAGGGTTGAGGAATTATTTGAAGCTAGGAAACCTAAAGGGCTTGCTATTATCTCTGAAATATCAGGAGAAATAAGCATAAATGAAACCAAGAAGAAAAAGGAAGTTGTTATTACATCTAAAGATGGGGAAAGCAAGGCATATAGCATAACCTATGGATCTAGATTAAAAGTAAGATCAGGAGATTTTGTAGAAGTAGGAGATGAGCTTACGGAGGGTTCTGTAAATCCTCATGATATATTAAAGATCAAGGGAGCAAGAGGTGTTCAGGAATACTTGGCTCATGAAGTGCAGAAAGTTTACAGATTGCAGGGTGTTGATATCAATGACAAGCATATTGAAGTCATTGTCCGGCAAATGATGAGAAAAGTTAAAGTGGAGAACCCCGGAGACACAGATATGTTACCGGGCAGCTTAGTGGACATCTTTGAATTCTTCGATCAGAACAAACAGATGGAGAGCAAGGACTTGGAACCTGCTACGGGAACAAGGGTACTTTTAGGAATCACAAAAGCATCCTTAGCCATGGAATCCTTCCTGTCAGCTGCTTCCTTCCAAGAAACCACCAGAGTTCTGACGGATGCTGCCATCAAAGGAAAAGTGGATCCGTTGATCGGTCTTAAGGAAAACGTTATCATTGGTAAACTCATCCCGGCAGGTACCGGAATGAAGAGGTACTCTGATGTGGAGATTGATTACGAAGGCAAAAACGATCAAATCATGCCCATTGACGAAAAAGCATACAAGGAAGCATTGAAACTCGGAGGACAGAGCTTCTTAGATGACTATAGCGATGACAGCGACAAAGACAACAAATACGCCAAAACTCTGTTGCGTGCATCAGAAGAGAACATCAATGAAGACGAAGACGAAGATCTTGAGGATGAAGATTCTGACCTTGAAGAAACCGATGAAGTCGATGATGAAGATCAAGATATAGATGATGAAGAAATAGAAGACGAAGATGAAGATGAGGATGAAGAAGAAGACGAATATGACCTCGTAAATGACAGCTTTTACAGTGAGGAAGAAGACGAGGAAGAAGAGGAAGACGAAGAGTAATCCAAATTGATATAGTTCGTAATCTAACAGATTATAAAGAGCTCACATCATGTGAGCTCTTGCAATGTAAAAAAATTGTTGACAAACCGGAAACTCGGGTGATACAATGTTATGGCGTTAAAATTTGCATTTTGTCTACAAGCATCCGTAAAGACGGTTTGCATAAACAAAAGCAATAAAAGTAATAATAATCGAAAGGAGGTGCTACATTTTGCCGACATTTAACCAGCTTGTCAGAAAAGGTAGATCGGTTGTAGAAAGTAAAGCAGGTGCTCCGGCTTTGTTGAGAGGATACAATACATTGACACAAAGAGCTACCCAAATTCAAGCGCCGCAAAAAAGAGGCGTTTGCACAGTTGTGAAAACCGATACTCCTAAGAAACCGAACTCTGCATTGAGAAAAACTGCAAGAGTAAGGTTGACAAACGGTGTTGAAGTAACTGCTTATATTCCCGGCATAGGGCATAATTTGCAGGAACACAGTGTTGTTTTGATCAGGGGTGGAAGAGTAAAGGATCTTCCCGGTGTCCGTTATCATATAGTACGTGGTACGTTGGACACACAAGGCGTCAATGACAGACGTCAAAGTCGCTCCAAATACGGTGCGAAAAAACCGAAATCATAAATACCTGTAAAACCTGTTTGTTTTGTGTAATAATGGTGCTGAGAATATATTAATATATATATTAACTGCACTGACGCAGTAACGAACTGCGAGTACCGATGAAATCGCGATACGTCACGTATCAATTATGCAGAAGGAGGGAAGTCGAGTGCCAAGAAAAGGACATGTAGCGAAAAGGGAAATCCTGCCCGATCCTATCTATAATGATGTTGTTGTTACAAAGTTAATCAATAATATTATGCTGGATGGGAAAAAAGGAACAGCGCAAAAAATTTGCTACGATGCATTCAATATTGTCAGTGAAAAGACCGGTAAAGATGCATTGGAAGCTTTTCGCCAAGCGTTGGATAACATCATGCCCGTTCTCGAGGTGAAAGCCAGAAGAGTGGGAGGCGCCACATATCAGGTGCCTATGGAAGTCAGACCTGAGCGTAAACAAGCTTTAGGGTTAAGATGGCTTACTCAATACGCAAGAGCACGTGGTGAACGTACCATGAGCTTAAGGCTGGCCGGAGAACTGATGGATGCTATGAACAACACCGGCGGTGCTGTCAAGAAGAAAGATGACACCCATAGAATGGCTGAAGCTAATAAAGCTTTTGCTCATTACAGATGGTAATAAAAAAGAATATTTTAAGAGGATGCGGGAATCACTTTTCCGCATCTATTCTAGAGAAAGAGTTTGGGAAAATCGTGAGTTTTTTATTTGAAATGATTTTAACTACAAAATGAAAGGAGGATGAACGATGTCTCGAAATTACTCGTTAGCTGATACGAGGAATATAGGAATTATGGCTCATATAGATGCCGGTAAAACTACTACAACAGAACGTATCCTGTATTACACAGGAAAAGTGCGAAAAATGGGTGAAACCCATGAAGGTGCCGCTACAATGGACTGGATGGCCCAAGAGCAAGAACGCGGCATAACGATTACCTCTGCAGCTACAACAACATTTTGGAAAGGCAAGAGAATTAATATTATTGACACGCCGGGACACGCGGATTTCGGCGGCGAAGTGGAACGGGTACTGAAAATGGTAAACGGCGTTATTTTGCTGGTAGACGCGGCGGAGGGCCCTATGCCCCAAACCCGTTTTGTCACCCAGAAGGCGCTGGAACTGGGCCTTCGAATCATTGTGGTGGTCAATAAAATTGACCGGCCTGACGCCCGTCTGGATGAGATCTGCGACGAGGTGCTGGAGCTTCTGCTGGAACTGGATGCTTCTGAGGAACAGCTCGACAGCCCCGTCATTTTCTGCTCGGGCAGAGAGGGGACCGCCTCCCTTTCCCAGTATGAAAAGGGAACCGATTTGAAGCCGCTGTTTGATAAAATTCTGGAGAACATTCCTGCGCCCGAGGGGGATGAAAACGGCAGCACCCAAGTGCTGGTTTCCTCCATCGACTATGACGACTACGTCGGCAGAATCGCCATCGGTCGTGTGGAAAGAGGAAGGCTTGTACTGAATCAGGACGTCATGGTCTGCAACCATCATGAAGATTATGCGCCATATAAGGGAAAAGTGGTTTCCATTTACCAGATTGAAGGTCTGACCCGCGTTCCCGTTGAGGTGGCAAACGTGGGCGACATCGTGATGTTTTCCGGTATCGAGAACATCACCATCGGCGATACTGTCTGCGCTGTGGACGTCGTGGAGCCGATTCCCTTTGTAAAAATCAGCGAGCCTACGGTGGAGATGACCTTTTCCGTCAACAACAGCCCCTTTGCGGGCCGGGAGGGAAAGTTTGTTACCAGCCGCCAGCTTCGCGCAAGGCTTTACAAAGAGCTTCTGCGGGATGTATCTTTGCGGGTGTCCGATACCGAAAGCACCGACAGCTTCAAGGTCTGCGGCCGCGGCGAAATGCATCTTTCCATCCTGATTGAAACCATGCGCCGGGAAGGCTTTGAGTTTTCCGTCAGCACGCCTCACGTGCTGTATAAAAAAATAGACGGCGTCACCTATGAGCCGATGGAGCGTTTGCTCATCGATGTCCCCGAAACCTATATGGGTTCGGTGATGCAGAAAATGGGCGAGCGGAAAGCCGAGCTTGTTTCCATGAGCCCTCACGGAAGCCGTATGAGGATTGAATTTACCATTCCGTCCCGCGGTCTTTTTGGTTACCGCAATGAGTTTCTGACCGATACCAAGGGCGAGGGGATTTTAAACGCGGTATTCTTTGAGTATGAGCCTTATAAGGGCGAAATCCCCCGGCGTTCAGTTGGTTCCCTTATTGCGTTTGAGTCAGGCGATGCGGTTACCTACGGCCTTTACAACGCCCAGGGCAGAGGAACTTTGTTTATCGATGCGGGCGTGCCGGTTTACGAGGGCATGGTGGTAGGCTTTTCCCCGAAAGCGGAGGATATTGCCGTTAACATATGTAAGAAAAAGCACGTCACCAATATGCGGGCTTCCGGTTCCGACGAAGCCCTGCGCCTGACTCCTCCCAAGCGGATGAGCCTTGAAGAGTCGCTGGAATTTATCGCCGAGGATGAGCTTTTGGAAGTTACTCCGAAAAATATCCGGATCCGTAAGCGGATTTTAAGCAATGATCTGAGAATGAAAGCCAAATTTGGTAAGCAATAAGAATAAAAACACACCGGCGAAATACTCGCCGGTGTGTTTTTATTCTCACGTTACCCTTTTCCGCTGTGAGTTTTTTTGCTGAAAACAAAAACAGCAGCAACAAAAATGACAGCCGCATAGCCGATTACCCACCAAAGATGAGGAAAAATATCGGAATAATTTCCCGAAAGCGCTGCGCGAGAGGATTCCACGGCATGTACAAAGGGCAGCATATAGGCAAAAGCCTTGAATCCTCCGCCCACAAGATTGAGATCAAACCAGGTTCCGCTGAGCCAGGCGCTCAGATTGGTAAGCAGAGCGCCGCAGATGCCGCCTACCTGCTTATCATTAAACACACTGCCGGCTAAAAGCCCGATGCCGATAAACAGTACTGCGGCGGGTATCAGGACCATCAGCGCAGTCAGCACGTGAACACTGACGGAAAGTCCCAGCAGAAACGCCGCCAGAAAGCAGATGGCGCACTGTGCCACAGCCAAGGGAAGCATGGGAAGGGTATAGCCTAAAATAAAGTCGGAGGAGGTAAGGGGAGAGGTTAAAAGCCGCGCCAAAAAAGAGGTTGTGCGGTCTTTGGCAATCAAGATCCCGGAAAAAAGAGAGATAAAGGATAACCCGAAGACAGCGATTCCTGGTGTAAGCTGATCGATTTCAAATAAGCTTACCGGAATATTTGCCTGGATGGCAGAAAGCAGAAGCAGCAAAACAAGGGGAAACCCGATGCTGAAAATCAGATTAAGGGGGTCGCGGATTAGTTCCTTTGTGTTGCGGGATGCAAAAAACAATGTTCTCACAGCGATTTTTCCTCCGTTTCCGAAACCAGGGACACAAAGGCGTCTTCAAAATTTTTGGCGCCTGTCTGTATGACAAGCTCTTCCGGCGAACCAACCGCCTTCAGGAAGCCTTTGGACATAATACCGATTCTATCCGCCAATGCTTCTGCTTCCTCCAGATAGTGCGTAGTCAATATGATAGTGATTTTTCCTTTAAGCTGTCTGATAAAAGCCCAAAGTTCCCGCCGGGCCAGCACATCCAGCCCCAGAGTAGGCTCGTCGAGAAAGAGAATCTTCGGTTCGGAGATTAAGGCCATGGCAACGCTTAAGCGGCGCTGCCAGCCGCCGGAAAGGGTTTTGGCCTTGTCTTTGGCGATTTCTCCAAGGCCAAAGGACTCTATGGTTTCCGCTGCCTTGGTTTTCGCCTCCTGCCTGCCGCTGCCGTAAATCCCGGCAATCAGCTCCAGATTTTCCGTGACCGTCAGGTTAGGAGCAACGGCAGTTTCCTGTGGGGATACGTTGATGATCTTTTTAACTGCCTGCGGACTTTTAACAATACTGCTGCCTGAGATTAAAGCGTCGCCGTCAGTGGGTGTTAACAGGCAGGAAAGCATTTTAATGGTAGTGGTTTTTCCGGCCCCGTTTACTCCCAGCAAGGCAAAAAATTCTCCTTGCGAGATAGAGAAGGTAAGCGGCTGTACAGCCGTTTTTTGCCTATATTTTTTCATAAGTCTATTGGCCTCAATGGCTGTTATCATCATGATGACCATCCTTTCACAGAAGCCGGGATTTTGTTTTTTGCGCCGTTTCTTGAGGCACGGAGGCCAAAATATCCTGTTTGGAAAAACCGTTTTTCAAGTCTTTTCCTCCGGCTTTTGACCATGTAATAGTTTATCAAAAAATTCATTCAGCTGACTGCTTGTAATAATGGCAAGTCCCGAAGTTTCGTCACCGATCAGCATAAGCGAATCGCCGGGTTTGATACCGAAGATATCTCTTGCTTCCTTAGGAATGACAATCTGTCCTTTTTCTCCAACTTTAACAGTTCCGAATATGTGCTTTCCTTTTGGTCCTTCCATTGGGCCCTCCTGCTTATATAAAAAGTATGAAAAGTATAACTTTATATATATATTATACCTTTTAAAATAAGAAGTCAAGAAAAAGCGGTGCTGTTTCTAACAGCACCGCTTTGGGTTCGTCACACGTTACAGCAGGGATTTGTAAAGCTTGGCAATATCTCCAACGCTGGTTGCTTTGGGGTTGCCGGGACGGCAGGCATCATCATAAGCAGACTGAGAAAGGAACGGGATATCTTCTTCTTTTACGATTCCTTTCAGATTGGCAGGGATTCCGACATCGGCGGCAAGCTTTTTCACAGCGTCCACAGCCGCTTTGCGGTATTCAGCCTGCGTCATGGATTCAGTTCCCTTCACGCCCATGGCTTTGGCAATATCCCGGTATTTTTCGCCGGTAGCTTCGGCGTTATATTCCATAACGGTCGGCAGGATGATAGCGTTGGCAACACCGTGAGGGGTATCGTACAAAGCTCCCAAGGGGTGGGCCATGGAGTGAACGATGCCAAGGCCGACGTTGGAGAAGCCCATGCCGGCAACATACTGGCCGAGAGCCATTTCTTCTCTGCCCTTGGGGGTATTGGCGACAGCATCTCTTAAGGAACGGGAAATGATTTCGATCGCCTTTAAGTGGAACATATCCGAAAGCTCCCAGGCTCCGGCGGTAATATAGCCTTCGATAGCGTGGGTGAGCGCATCCATGCCGGTTGCGGCGGTGAGCCCCTTGGGCATGCTGGACATCATGTCCGGGTCAACAACGGCCACAATGGGAATGTCGTGGGGATCTACGCAGACGAATTTACGGTTTTTATCCACGTCAGTAATGACGTAGTTGATGGTAACCTCAGCGGCCGTGCCGGCGGTGGTGGGAACGGCGATGATGGGTACGCTTTTATTTTTGGTGACAACAGCGCCTTCCAAACTTCTTACATCCTCATGCTCGGGGTTGTTGATGATAATACCGATTGCCTTGGCGGTATCCATTGCAGAACCGCCCCCGATGGCAACAATATAGTCTGCACCGGATTTTTTGCAGGCGGCTACGCCTTCCTGCACGTTTTCGATGGTGGGATTCGGCTTGATATGGGAATAGATTTCATAAGAAAGCCCCGCTTGCTCCAGAACATCCAGAACCTTTTTGGTTACGTTGAATTTGATTAAATCCGGATCGGAGCAAACAAAGGCCTTTTTAAAACCTCTGGTTTCTGCTTCATCAGCAATGCTCTTGATTGCACCGGCTCCGTGATAAGACGTTTCGTTTAATACAAAGCGGTTTGCCATTTTTCATACCTCCATTTTGACTGTTCAGGTTATTAAAACCTGCCGGGACTGTTCATCAACAGGTTCTGTTTTCATTATATCTTTTTTATAACAGATTACAATTGATTTCAAAGAAAAAATAAAATTTTAACAATCTCAGCGCAAGATTAACATTTTTAAAATAAAAAAGGCTCCCTTGTGAGGAGCCGGAGAGTAATCGTATAGAGCCAGCCTATCGGCCTATTCGTTCACAGTAACCTGACCGGGGAACGCGGAATCGGCCTGTTCCTGCAAAAAGCTGGTATTGACAAAGCCCTGGACATTAGCGCCCTCGCTGATGGAGATAGTAGCCGAGCGGATATTTCCCAAAACAACGGCGTTGGATTTCAGCTCCGCTTTGCCGGATAACGTGATATTTCCCTTCACGCGGCCGTCCACCTCTGCATACTGGGCTGATAAATCGCCTAACACCAGCGAGTCGTTATCCAGAACAATCTCGCCTTTGGAGGTAATGTTCCCCTGCATGGAAGCGCCTTGCAGAGAAAGATTACTGCAGGTGATGTCTCCGACAATTTTACCTGCAATATACGCACTTTTGGTGCAGTTGATGTTGCCCTTCACATTGCCTTCCACGCTGATATTGGCAAAAGAGTGGATGCTGCCCTCGATTACGGTATTTTTAGAGATGATTGTCACCTCGGAAGAGGCGGCATATGGCTGACCGTCCAGACCGGAAGAATGCTGTTGCTGATCCGAAACAGCGCCATAAGCGGGCTGCGCATCAGGAGAATACGGTTCGCTGTGTTTCTGAAATCCTGCCACGTCAGGCTGAAAACTCTGGTTGACAGAAGATGCGTCGTCAAAGCGGTCGGCGGAATGAAAAGAAAAATCATCATGAAGGTTTTGAGCAGACTGGGAGGGAGACGGAGAATCCGCCGTGTTCAGGTAGGAATCCAAATCGCTTTTTTCCTTGGCCTTATCAGCCAAGTCGGAGCCGACCAGTCCACCTTTATTCAGAAGCTCCTTTACCGCCTGGTAAAAATTATCTTTCATACTCATGACAATTTTTCTCCTATCCAACGTAAAAATCAGTCTAAAATATAATGAAAAACAACCGGTTTTGTTTCATTCGTCAGCTTGTCAAAGGAATACCCCTGATCCAGCAGAGTCCTGATAATATCGTCCAGAGCGTTTACGGTGGACTGCCTGCCGGTGCTGTCGTGCATCAGGACAATCCCTCTGCTGCGGCCGCTCATACCGTTTATCACATTATTATACACCATTGTTTGGGTGACCGAGTCAGAGGCATCCTCAGCGCTTACGTTCCAATCGAAATAGACATACCCTCTGCGGGCGGTCTCCGCAATCAGTTCCTTATAAATCAGCTGGTTATAGCTGTTGATGCTGCCCCCGGCAAAGCGGATGATATCCGGTTTTGTTCCGGTCGCCTGAAAAATGATATCGGCGGCCTCGTGAAAATCATCCATAAAGCCTTCCACACTGCCGTAAATTGTCCGGTACTCATGAGAATAGGAGTGGACGCCGATGGAATGTCCTGCTTCAAAGACTTTTTTAATAATTTCCGTATCCTTTTCCGAATGTCCCCCGGACATAAAAAAGGTAGCCTTGATATTGTATTTTTCGAGAATACTCAAAATAGCCAGCGTATTCTCCGAAGGACCGTCGTCAAAGGTAAGATAAACGGTATTTTCCGCCATAAAATACGAATCCGGGGCGTTCACGTATAAATCAGGATAAAGCTGTGCGTACTCGGGGACCTCCGGTTTAAGCGTCAACGCCGGATAACATTGCTTAAGCATCTGATCCGGTTCCTCTGCGGCATAGACGGATAAAATTTCGTCCGCGGCATATCCTCCGGCGGTTATAGCGTCATAAATCTGCTGGGAAGAAAGGCCCTTAGGCACAGAAAAGTTTTCGGAGGAATCCGGGGAGCCCTCAGTATTTTTCAAATCTTCCTGCGGGCCGGACGACAATACCGCTTCATATTCTGCGGCGTTTTTGGCAAGCCGGGCGTACTTTACGCCAAAGACTACGGCGGCTGTTACGGCAGCGAGAAACAGAATGGAAACGACAGAAAGAATAACATGCTTAAAAAAACGCACGCTGCCAAAATACATGAAATTCCCCCTGTCAGTATCAAGCTGTCGAATCAAAAAGACGATTAGAAAATGCCGGATACCCTGATTCTATTTCGACAAAATAACCTCTTATACAAATAAAAATTATATAGTAATTGCCTTGGAATGTCAACAGAAATACCCAGCTTTGAGCCGCATAAAATCAGCGAACCGAAGATTTTGCGGCCGATTCCTCCAGAAGCCTGACAAGCTGCGTTTCCAGGCACACGTAAAACATAGGGAAAAGAAGGTCTGCAGCGCCCTGCAAAAAGACGCTGCGGTTACTTATTTCCGCAAGCTCAGGAGTATTCCGGTAAAGAAAGGTTTTATACCAGTCGGCAGAATAGGGAGGAAGCATTTTTCCTTTTTTGACCAGGGTTTCCGTTTCCTCCGGTGTTTCAGGGATAATATTATCGTAGTTTTCAGCGCCTTTGGCAATCAGTTCATCCATAAGCGCTTTGATTTGACGGCTGCTCAGGTACTCTCCACAAATTTTGACGTTTTTAAGCGCCGGCAGCCTGATGACCAGGCTGTATACCATCAAAGCCAGTACATGATTGTAAGCCGGGCTGTTGACCGCGCTGCACTCCGGCCCGTCGATCCGCAGGCGGAAAACCTTCAGTGCATCGGCATTGGTGATGTTATTTAAAAAAACTTTAAAAATATCCTGAATATCGCAGGAATAAAACCGGTTTTCGCTTAATGCGTAGATGTATTTTGTGGTATAGAATAAGTTCGCGGCGGATTTGGTGATAAAATCGGCTGCTGCAGCCAGGGCCTGCTGTTCGTTTTGAAAAGTCAAAAAAATCACCTTTTTTATTATTCTTACCTTCATTATAGAAGCTTTTGCGATCGAATACAACTTAAAATCTGCACGTCCGGCAAATAATCTTGCAAAAAAAGGAGAAAAACTGTAGAATGAAGATACTGTGCAAATAAGAATGGCGGGGGAAGGCATGAAAAACACGGTGTGTTTTGTCACGGCCGGAAGCAATCATTATTTTAGCCTTCCGGTGGGAAACAGCGTTGTGAATTTTGTCCACTATGATTTTACCTGTTTTGAAGATCAGTGCAAGGATATGGCGACGGAATGCCGGACGAGGGGAAGCTTTTCCCGTCGGCGGGCCGAAGGCCTTAAAAGCATGCTGATAAAATGCTACCCGTACTGCGAGGCGCTTTCTCTGGCTGATTTTGAACCGGTTGTTTCGGACTATATTATCAACCATATCTGCAAAACCGAAAATATCGGCCTGGAGTCTTTGTGGGTGGAATGCTTTCCCCTAAAAAGTTCTTTTGAAGAAATGGCGTTTTCCAGAATATCGGAGTATAAATCCGGAATTGCCATCAATCAGTGGATCAATCTGATGAGGATGCGGGACTACGCCTGCCGCAAGCTGGAGTTTATTTTTGACGGCGAGCCTGTTTCAGAACAGGAATATAGGACCCGCAAAGATTATTTTGATTTGGGGTTTCGTGTCTGTGCCCATGAGATGGGGCTTTCTTACAGCGATCTGCCGGTGATTAAGCGATATAATTCTTCCCTTATGCCCAATGCTCCCTTTATTCTCGGAAGGCCGGCCAGAGAGGTTTTAAAAACGGTGGACAGTCTCCTGCCTCCTGCTTTTGGCCCGGAACTGCTGCGGAAAATGAGAAACAATACCAGCGTGGCCGATCAGCTGAGCGGCTTGGTGTTTCCTGTGATCCGCAGCCTGAAACGTCCTTCTCCCATGGAGATGCGGACGGTTATGGAAAGCTTTTCTCAGGCGCCGGAGGAAGTGTATCTTGCGGAAAGCTTTAAGGCGATGCTGGACCTGGAATTTGATCTGATGATTGAAAATCATGTCTTTTATAAAAAATCTGTCCAAACAGGGAAATATGAGCGGATTGTTCCGGGTGAAAAGGCAAAAGAACCGGAAAAAGAGACTCCGCCTTCTGAAACCGCTGCCCCCAAAGAGCTTTCCGGGGAAAATACAAAGTCTGCCGTAATTTTGGAAGAAATGATGCAGCCGCCCGAGAAGCCTGAATCTGAGCCGGCAAAAAAAGCAGGAAGGCTCAGGAAACCCTCCGGCGGCGCGTCAAGGCGCAGTCCGCTGAATCAGAACGTAAACGCCCGCTGTCAGTCGCTGTATTCCGCGTTGTATTTTAAGGTGGGCAAGGGACTGGACGAAAAGGAATTCAAAGAATGGTCCCAGTACCTGATGAATGTCCGCAAGAACATTATCAGGGATCTTGCGACGACCGAGGATCTGGAGACATTTCTCGATTCCTCAGAACAGCTTTACCGGAATCTTCTGCAGGAAAAGCAATAACAAAAAGCGTTGGAAAGGCTTAAGCTTTTCCAACGCTTTTTGTTATTTTTTTGCGGTCAGACCAATTTTTGTGTTAACTCCTGAAGCCATTCCAGCAGCTTGAAACGAAATTCGTATTCTGTCTTTTCCGTAATCATCCGGATTTCTTTTTCCGTCAAAACAGAGGAGAGCACGTCCTTTTTATCCAGCGCAGCGGGAATGCAAAGCTGGGGAAACAGCACGCACCACCAGTTTTTGCCTTTGGCTTCCCCAATCGTGACGCGCACGGCATCATAATATCCGGAAGGCAGGGTAAAGCCGTCGTATTCCCGGACAGTAAAGTACATATTGGTGATCTCTGCGTTGACGGTGTAATCGTATCCGTTTTCTGCAATAACGCGGGCCGCAGTCTGCTTTATATCGGGGAGCAGTGTTTCCGCTGCGGCAAGAAGCTCTGTCTTATCGGTGTATCTGGCAAAAACATCCTGTGTTTCTGCTATGATCGCATCCCGCACCGCCAGCTTGAGTGTCTGGTTCTCCTCGCTGTCGGAGTTGGCCAGGATATGGATGCGCAGGATTTTGTCGGAGAGCTGCCCGCAGTCGGAAGCAAAACCGGAAAAGGAGCTTACGGCCACAGTAATAATAAATCCAAGAATGAGCGCTGTAATCAATCGTTTTGTCTTCAAGAAAGATCCCGCCTTTAATGTCAATGATTACTGACAGTATAGGCAGGATGAGGTTTTTTATTCAGTTTTCAGGAATAATTTTCCTTATTTTCGCCAAATAACCGGCCCGTGCGTCACCGGATGGCACAGATAGAAAGCACCCAGGTTTTTGTCCATAGACCGGATTGCGTTTCCGGCCTGTGCGTCATTTTCAAAAATGCCGAACACCGCCGAACCGCTGCCCGTCATCAAAGCGCCTAAAGCGCCCCTGGATAACAGCGCCTGTTTGATTGTTTCTATCCGGCTGTCGCCGCAGCAGCATTCCAGCAGGTTAAACATCGAATTGCCGACGGCGGTAAGATCCCGGTGCTGCAAGGCCTGCAGCAAACTGTCTGCCGTGGGAGAATTCAGGGAAACCTCCGCCCTGTCAAAACGGGAAAAGGCTTCTTTTGTGCTGATGCCAAAGGGCGGCTTTACGACCGCAAGAGAACACGGGGGAACGGGATCGGTCACCGTAAGCTTTTCCCCGATTCCTTCCGCAAAAGCCGCCGAGCCCAGCAGGCAAAAGGGAATGTCCGCGCCCATTGTTTTGCCGATGCCGGTCAGTTCAGTTAAAGGCAGCTTTGACTCCAGCAGGTAATTTAAAGCCGCCAGCACGGCGGCGCCGTCGGCGCTGCCGCCGCCAAGGCCGGCCTGCATGGGAATCTGTTTTTCTACTGTAATATGTAAGCTGGTATCAGGGCGGTTTATATAATCCAGCAGGGCCCCGGCACACCGCCAGGCAATATTGGATTCGTCGGAAGGCGCCCCCGGACCGCAGGAAAGGATAATCCCCGGGGAACTGGTCAGGGATACGGTAACAGTATCGTACAGGTCGACAGCCTGCATCACGGTCTGAAGATCATGGTACCCATCGGGCCGCACGCCGGTAATATTCAAAAACAGATTGATTTTCGCCGGCGCTTTGATGGTGATCTGCTTCATATCATCCTCCGCCGGTTATTTAATTTCCGCCAAGAAATCCTTGATTTTATCCAGCGCCGTCATGAGGTGCTGAATAGAATAAGAGTAGGAAATTCTCACATGCCCTTCGCCGCTTTTTCCGAACGCCGGACCGGGAACCACTGCCACCTTCTGAGAATACAGCAGCTTTTCGCAGAATTCCTCGGAGGAAAGGCCGGTGGAGCGGATAGAAGGAAACACATAAAAAGCCCCCTTGGGTTCAAAGCAGGTAAGGCCTATTTCATTCAGGCCGTGTACCAGCAGGCGGCGGCGAAGGTCATATTCCTCCCGCATTTTGCGAACCGCGTCATCGCAGCTTCTGAGTGCTTCAATGGCGGCGTACTGGCTGGTAGTAGGGGCGCACATGATGGCGTACTGATGCACCTTCGTCATCTGGAGGATGACAGGAGCAGGGCCGCAGGCATAACCTAAACGCCAGCCGGTCATGGCAAAGGATTTGGAAAAGCCGTTGATGACGATGGTACGCTCCCGCATGCCGGGCAGGGAAGCCATGGAAACATGCTGTCCGCCGTAGGCCAGCTCGCAATAGATTTCATCAGAAAGCACAATGATATCGGTTTCCCTCAGCACCTGCGCCAGAGGTTCCATATCCTCCCGGGTCATGACCGCCCCGGTGGGATTGTTGGGATAGGGGAAGATCAAAAGCTTGGTTTTGGGGGTAATAACGGCTTTTAGTTCTTCCGCGGTGATTTTAAACTGGTTTTCCACCTTTGTGGGCAGCGGAACCACGGCGGCTCCCGCCAGCTCTGCCATAGGAGCATAGGCGACAAAGGAAGGCTCGGGTACAATGACCTCGTCGCCTGGGTTGACAAAGGAACGGATGCAGGCGTCGATTCCCTCGGAGCCGCCTACGGTGACCAGCACCTCGTGCTTGGCGTCGTATTCCAGATCGAACCGCCGTTTAAGATAAAAGGAAATTTCCTTTTTCAGCTCCGCAAGGCCGGCGTTGGAGGTGTACCAGGTCTTTCCGTTTTCCAGCGAGCGGATTCCCGCCTCGCGGATGGACCATGGAGTTTTGAAATCCGGCTCTCCCACGCCCAGAGAGATGACGTTTTCCATTTCAGCGGCAATGTCAAAAAACCTGCGGATGCCGGAAAACTGTATCCCCTGGATTTTGCGGGATAAAATATACTTATAATCCATCACAGGGTGGTAACCTCCCTCTCATCCTTGGGAGAGGTTCCCATCATGATATTTTTTTCCTTATACTTATGCAGGATAAAATGAGTGGCAGTGGAAAGCACCGAATCCATGGGGGAAAGGCGCTTGGCCACAAACAGGGCGACATCTTTGAAGGAACGGCCCGAAACGGTGACAAAAAGATCGTATCCGCCGCTCATCAGGTAAACGCTTTCCACTTCCTCAAAATTGGCGATCATGTTGGCGATTTCGTCAAAGCCCCAATCCCGTTTGGGAGTCACCTTGATTTCAATAAAGGCGGTCAGATACTCCTTATCCACCTTTTCCCAGTCTACGACTGCCTTGTATCCCTGTAAAATGCCGGCTTCTTCACATTCGGCGATTTTTGCCTTGACCTCCGCTTCGCTCATATTCAGCATCACGGCCAACTGCTGGTTGGAGATGCGCGCGTTTTCCGATAATATTTTGAGTAGTTTTTCCATAATTTCCTCCCGACCGTCCGCAGCTTGTTTCCGCGCGGACGAAATTCTTTTATTTTTGGCTCATTCAATAGGAATGGTATGGGGAATCCGGTTTTCATAGTACTGATAACAGGAAAATCCAGCCTGTTTAATCAACTCTATGCCTCGTTTCAGGCCCGCGCCCACGTCTTCGGGTTTATGAGCATCGGAGCCGATGGTAATATACTCGCCGCCTAATTCCTTGAATCTTTTCAGATCAGGCAGGTCCGGCAGGGTGCGGCCGATTTTCTGACGAAGCCCGCTGGTGTTTATCTCCAATGCCTTACCGTTTTGGGCAAGGGTTTTCAGGATTTCACGGATTACGTCGTCAAACCGGGATATATTGACCTTGATGCCAGCTTCCCCTTCGATATACCGCAGGGGATAAGTAAGGTGGGCCAGCGAGTCAAACCGGTTCCACCGGACGATTTTCAGCACCTCGTCAAAGTATGCTGTCAGCAGCTTTTCCGCATTTTCAGCGGAATCGTAGGTGAGAAAATAAAAATCCTTCGCTCCCTTTAAATTATGTAAAGAGCAGAGGACAAAGTCGAATGGAAAATTATTCAGCAGCCTTTCGGCTGCGGCCCGGTTAAAAAGCGGCTGCCCCAGTTCAATTCCGGCCAGAACCTTCAGCCGGCCCGCATAGGTTTCCTTCATTTTGCAGGCGGCGGCAAAGGAATCGCCGGGAACAGGGCCGTCTTCCGTAAGCTCCGGGTCGTCCGCCTCACAGTGATCGGTAATGGCGGCGCCGGAAAGTCCTGCTGAAAGGGCAGCCCGAAGCATATCCCCCGGTCTGGCCGTGGAATCGAAGGAAAACTCGGTATGAATATGGCTGTCAAAGCAGATTTGCCGCGTCACCTGCGCACCTTCCTTACCGTTTTGTAAAATTTGATTTTCAGTATAACATATTCACCAGTGTTTTTAAAGTGTATTTAGTCAAATTCGTTAAGATTATTGTTTGATAAAGCGTGCAATTGTGGTATTATTAGAGATAATTATTTGTTGTTCAGCGTCTGTCAGAACCGATATACAAGAAAGGAATTAAATTTATGAGAGCTGTGATTACCGTAATAGGCAAGGATATGGTGGGCATTCTGGCCAAGATCAGCACCAAATGCAGTGAGGCCAACGCCAATGTCATCGAGGTTACTCAGTCTGTCTTGCAGGATATGTTTGCCATGATTATGCTGGTGGACACCTCCAAGCTGAAAATCCCTTTCGCCCAGCTTTCCGACGAAATGACCGAGCTGGGAAAAGCCATGGGGCTTTCCGTCCATGTAATGCATGAGGATATCTTTAACTCCATGCACCGGATTTAAACCGATTTGACCATCTATATACAGTTGGAGGAAACACATGATTAACGCAAGAGATATTTTGGAAACCATCACCATGATTCAGGATGAGAATCTGGATATCCGCACCATCACGATGGGGATTTCCCTGATGGACTGCTGCGATTCGGATATAACGAGGTCCTGCGACAAGGTATACGACAAGATTACCCGGAAAGCCGAAAAGCTGGTGAAGACCGGCGAGGATATTGAAAAGCAGTACGGAATTCCGATTATCAACAAACGGATTGCGGTGACGCCCATTGCGCTGCTTCTGGCTGCCAGCGGGGGCAACCCGGTGCTGTACGCCAAAGCCATGGACAGAGCCGCGAAAGCTGTCGGCGTCAACTTTATAGGAGGCTATTCTGCGCTGGTACATAAAGGGTTTTCCTCCGGCGACAGAGAGCTGATTTTATCTATTCCCGAAGCGCTGACTGTCACCGACCGGGTCTGTTCCTCTGTCAACATCGGCACCACCAAGGCCGGCATCAATCTGGATGCTGTCAAAATGATGGGGGAAATCGTGAAAAAATCCGCGGAAATGACAGCGGACAGGCAGTGTGTCGCCAGCTCCAAGCTGGTGGTGTTCTGCAACGCCCCCGAGGATAACCCTTTTATGGCGGGCGCGTTCCACGGCATCGGCGAGCCCGACTGCGTGATCAACGTGGGCGTTTCCGGCCCCGGCGCGGTGCGGGCCGCCCTGCACAAGGCGGGCCCGGACTGCAATATTACGGAAATTGCCGACGTAGTCAAGAAAACCGCCTTTAAGATCACCCGCATGGGACAGTTGGTGGGAGCGGAAGCCTCCCGCC
>ENA-UOOK01003568-UOOK01003568.1-fermentation-metagenome-genome-assembly--contig:-NODE-3568-length-17562-cov-5.530988_pt1 | contig 17562 bp, 13 predicted proteins | sample MGYA00245777_ERZ724023 | MGnify/ENA primary metagenome ERZ724023 (study PRJEB28704, sample SAMN03018312) | fermentation metagenome | biome: anthropogenic terrestrial biome; feature: soil; material...
AGCGTTGGTGGCATGGGATCTTTCTGCGGCCAGAGCGATGCTGTAAGCACCGGCGGCTCCAAGAGCAGGAGCGCCGCGAACGGAAAGAGACTTGATAGCGGCTACCAGCTGTCTTATGCTCTCGATCTTCAGGGGAACAAGCTTTAGAGGAAGCTGGGTCTGATCGATAAGCCAGAGGCCTTCATCCCACCAGATGGTCTTGGGCTCGGGTATGCACAAAGGAAGTTCACCAGATAGTAGATGCACATACTGGTATTATTATTTTTTGCTTGCTCCTGTGCAAGATTAGAGTGCTTTTCTCTCCTTAAAAGTATCAGTTCGCTATGAAACCCTCTTCTGCCGCAATCTTCTGTCCCTCTGGCCCCAGGATGAAATCGATGAATGCCCTGGCTCCAGGAGTAGGGTCGCCGAATGTATAGAAGTAGAGGTTCCTTTTGAGCTCATAAAAATCCAGCTTTATGTTCTCATAGCTGGGCACGATGCCGTTGAAGGCTATCCCCTGGACGCCTCCTCCCAAATAATTGAATCCCAGGTAGCCTATGGCCCTATCGCTTCCGGAAATTGCCGTCTTGACCTCTGCTCCGCTGTAGGCCACGGTATCGACTCCAGGGCTTTCTGTCCCTATGTCCCCTATCACCGCTTCATTGAAGTCGTCTCTTGTGCCCGAGCCGTATTCTCTGGAAATAACATAGATATCCTTATCCGGTCCTCCCACCTCATTCCAGTTAGTGATCTCACCGGAATAGATCCTCATAACCTGATCCCTGCTCAGGTCCCGTACTCCTTCCTGGTATATCTCATCGCTTACGGCAATGCTGATGCCGTCCATACCGATCTTGAATTCCTGGAAGCTGTCCCCGAACATCTGTTTTTCTTCCTCAGTTATAGCCCGCGAAGCCATGGCTATGTCGTACTTGCGCTCCACAATGCCTAAAATTCCCGCGCCGGTTCCACCTGCCGTGACACTGACCAAATAATCATTCTGCTCGAGATTGAAGACCTCTGCAGCAGCCTCGGCCAGCGGCATCACTGTTGAGGATCCCATGATTGTGACATCTTCCGGTAGTGCCTCACAGGGCGAGAGGGATACAAATGAGAGACAAACCAGCAAGATTATAATTATTTTTGTAATTAACCCCACCACTCGAGAATTGTCCGGCCAGATATGTAAGCCTATCGTCATAGCTCAATCCGATCGCTCCCACATCATGTAATTAAATAAGGCGACTGTATCTTGCTTTTATACCGAAACTGTAATCAACCAGATCATATATCAAAAATTTCATGAATTTGAGCCCATGGAACTCCCGGCCTGACAACATCTCTCGGTGGAGGTATTGAGTTGGATGCGGTAATAGAAGCCTATTCAATTCCTGCAGACGATGCAATAGAGGCATTAAAGGCAAACACCGAAGGCGGACTGGGAAAGGACGAGGTTGCAGAAAGGTTGAGGATCTATGGGCCGAACAGCCTTCCCAAACCGAAGCCGACGAGCATTGCGGTCTATTTTCTCCGCCAATTTTACAGTCCCTTGATCTACATTCTCCTCCTGGCAGCCGCTATCTCCCTGTTGCTTGGAGACTGGCAGGAGAGCATATTTATCATGATTGTGCTCCTGCTCAACTCACTCATTGGCACCATCCAGGAGTACTCAGCCGAGAAGAGCGCTGAAGCATTGAAGAATATGGTCAGAACCAAGACCCGGGTGATCCGGGATGGCGAGGAGTTCGAGATAGACTCCGAGGAGCTTGTTCCCGGCGATATAGTCCTGCTGGAGTCAGGAGGAAAGGTTCCAGCCGATATCAGACTGATAGAGGTCCAGGATCTGGTGGTGGACGAGTCTCTGCTCACCGGAGAGTCGATACCAGATGCCAAAGACCCCGATCTGATTCTCGATCGGAGAACCCCACTGGGCGATAGAGAGAATATGGCCTTTGCCGGCACCATTGTAGTATCAGGGAGGGGTAGAGGTGTCGCAGTCGCCACCGCCTCGAATACCGCAGTAGGAGGTCTGGCAGCGTCTCTGGCTGGCAAGCCCGAGACCAAGCCTCCTCTGATCCTGCGCATGGAGAAGTTCAACTCCAAGATCGCTCTGGGCGTGGCCGTGGCTGTGGCGGTGATCTTTGCGGTTGAGATCTACCGGGGAGAGCCAATTTATGATATCTTCCTGCAGTCGGTGGCTTTGGCGGTGGCGGCAGTGCCCGAGGGTCTGCCAGTGGCCATGACTGTGGCTCTGTCCATAGGCATGTCTCGCATGGCAAAGAGAAATGTCATCGTCCGCCGGCTGGTAGCGGTGGAGGCCCTGGGATCATGCAACTTCATTGCCTCGGACAAGACGGGAACCCTTACCGTCAACCAGCTTACTGTTACCAGAGCTGTCATTCCCGGCAGGGATAGCTGGAATGTGATCGATCTGGCGAAAAGCCCTCGGGAAGTGGCAGAGGAAGCAGCAGGGAAGACGGCAGCAGAAGGCCCGGTCGGGAGCCAGTCAGCCGGCCAGACATCTGCCCTGAAGGCCCTGGCCAGAGCCTCGGTTCTGGCAAATGAGGCCTTTTCCGGCTTCCGAGACGGCGGCTGGGACTACCACGGGGATGCAGTGGACGTGGCCCTGCTCATGATGGCCCAGGAGACTGGAGTCACTCAACAGGAGGAGCAGAGCAATTATCCCAGGATCGCTCAGATACCCTTTGAATCCAAACGCCAGTTCTCAGCCACCCTTCATCAGGGGCCGGATGGGAGGATTGCATTTGCCAAGGGCTCGCCAGAGAAGATCCTGACGATGAGCAGCAGAATGGCCACTCCCGATGGCGAGATTCCTCTGGATCCACAGGGTGCAGATAAAGTGGCCGAGGCTCTGGCTACTGCAGGTTTCAGACTCCTGGCCCTGGCCTCTGGCAGGTTCCCAGAGAACCAGGAATTCGCTGAGGACCGGCTGGAAGGGCTCACATTTTTAGGACTGGTGGGGATGATCGATCCCCTCCGGCCGGAGGCCAAAGCGGCAGTGGAGGCATGCAAGAGCTCGGGCGTCCAGGTGGCAATGGTCACCGGTGATCATCCGGCAACCGCATTTGCCATTTCCAGGGAGCTGGGGCTGGCGGATAGCGTCGACCAGGTGGTCACGGGAATGGAGCTGAAGGATGCTGAGGCCAAAGGCCCGGAGGCAGTCGATGCTCTTACCAGGAAGGGCCGGGTTTACGCCCGGGTTGAACCCCAGCAGAAGGTGCTTATCACCAACTCTCTGGTGAGAAACGGAAAGCTGGTGGCTGTTACCGGTGACGGAGCCAACGATGCACCCGCGCTGCATGCCGCTCACGTGGGCGTGGCCATGGGCAAGGGCGGGACCGATGTGGCCAAGGAGAGCGCTGACCTCATCATCACCGATGACAACTTCGCCTCCATAGTCTCGGGGATAGAGGAGGGGAGGATCGTCTACAATAACCTGCGAAAGGTGATCTTCTTTTCTATTTCCACCGGAGTGGCGGAGATCTTTCTCTTCATCTTAGCCCTGATCTTCAATATGCCCCTCCCTCTGCTTGCGGTCCAGCTCCTCTGGCTGAACCTGGTCACCAACGGGATTCAAGATGTAGCCCTGGCCTTCGAGCCCGCCGAGGGCGGGGAGATGAACCGGCCGCCGAGACCGGCGAACGAGGCGATTTTCAACCGTTTGATGGTGGAGAAGGTAGCACTGGTGGCAGTGGTTGTAGGCGGCCTGACCTATGCCATATTCCACTGGCAGATGTCCATGGGCCGGAGCATTGAGGAGGCGAGAAACATCGCTATGATCATGATGGTCCTCTTTGAGAATGCTGTGGTCTTCGCCAGCCGATCAGAGCTCAAGAGCGCTTTCAGCTCCAGTCCACTTAGAAATCCTCTGCTGGTGTTCGGCACCATAGCCGCCATTCTGATCCAGGTGGCTGCCATGTACATGCCCGGTCTATCCGATGTGCTGCAGATTCATCCCGTCTCTCTGTATCAGTGGGTGGAGCTGGTGGGAGTGGCCCTGGTGGCCTTTGCCGCCATTGAGCTGCATAAGCTCATACGCAGGAGGTTTCCAGTGATAGGTTAATCGCTCCCCTTCCTGAACTGCTCGTCCAGATGATCCCGGATCTCCTGCACCGACCCGGCCAGAGTCTCCTGGTTGTCATATTCATTTAATATCTTCTCCAGATCCGGGCGAGGCTTATTGGAGAGCTGCCTGACCTCTTCCGTCAGCTGGGGAACCGCCCGGAGTATGTTGTCCACAATGCTTACAGTGGCCTTTTTTGCTGTGCGGGAGAGGGGGTTGAGGTCGATGGCAATGACTCTTTTTCCCATGGCCAGCAGGGCCTCGCAACGGTCGCCGTCCTCCAGGGGAATGAGCACCACATCGGCATCGTAGATTCCGCCCCGGGTGGCCAGGGCCCGGGCATGATCAAGGCCTGGTACTGAAGTGTCCGGCCTCTCGCCCAGAACATCTTCTGCCCCCTTCTCCCTTAGCAGATCGGCGATCTTCTTCACCCTATCCTCGCTGCGGTGAAATAGGTTCACCTCCAGGGGGATATTGAGTGCTCTAGCCAGCGCCACCATCTCCTCTGAAACGAGGGCGGCCACATTGCCGTTGACCGAGATCGCTGGCCTCTCGGCTAAGAGGAGCAATGCCGCTCCCGCCCGGATCGCTGCTGCAGCGGAAGCCGTCGTCCTCTCGCCCAGGAGATAGTCGAAGCACTCTCCTCTGCCCTGGGCAATCAGCCCCTGGGTGCTGGTATATCCTTTTTTCACTCCTTCTGCCACGCGCTCCCGCGCCACCAGGGAAGCATATCTGGGATGGGATTTGGGAATTTCAGTCAAGATTAGCACCTCTCTGAGAGATGAATGTAGTATAGACCTGGCCTGAGCCCTGGAGGGCCTCAATTCCGCCAAAGGCATAGACCGCGTCTCCTAGCATGATCATGCTGGCCCTTCCCCCCTCCGCCTCCACCGCCTCTATCATATCCAGCGCCCAGCTGCTGGCAAGACCCGTCTCTACGGTGAAACGGCGGGAGAGCCGCATGAACTCCTCCAATGTGGGCTTTTTCAATAGATCCTTCAGGGCAGCCCGGCCAGCCTCATTTATGGATGACATGGTGCCTTGGTCGGAGAGCACCTCCCGGGTGGAGATCGGGCCCCGGACCACGCAGTGAACCGGTTGTGGTGCAACGGGTATTCGATCGATTCTGCCGATGCCAGGCGCCCCGGGCTCCAGACGAATCACCAGGCCGCCGGTGTTCTGGGCGATGACGTCCCCCAGGCCAGTGCGGTTGACAACCTCTGCCGCATGGGCGACAGATGCCGTCTGATCGGCGGTGAGTCCCAGGTCGAAGTGATGGTTTAGGGCATAAGCGCAACCCAAGGCCCCCGCCCCGCTTGCTCCAAAACCGGAGCCAAAGGGCATATTCATATCGGTTTTCACCCGGACTGGGCTCCTGGCCAGCCGCTCGATGACGAACCTGGAGACAGGAGCATCTGTCACTCTGCCATTGAGAATGATCTCAGCATCCTCGATATCGGGAGAGGATTCTATGATGGTCGTGGCGCCGGGGGAAAGACACAGGCCGCAGCCGATAGAGCCGGACTGCAGAGGGTCTTCCTCACGCCTGGCCGCGAAAAAGCCGGTGATGTGGGATGGGACCCAGGCTCTGGTTGTCAAATGATTCGAATTGGGGGAATTCATAGAATCTCCGCCAGAGAGTCGATGATCCTTCTCGCAATCAGGCTCTTTTTTCCCTCGACCTCGCTATGGCTGCCGGACCGGCTCAAAATGAGCACCCGGTTATCATCCGTGCCCATGCCACCTCTGGAGACGTCATTGGCCACCACCAGGTCCAGCCCCGCGCCCTCCAGGGATGCACGAGCTCTGGCCAGGAGCTCCTCGTCGCCGGTATCGGTCTCGGCCTTGAACCCCACGATCTTCAGATCAGGGTAGGCTTCTCGCACCGCCTTGATTATCTTCCTGGTGGGCTTGAGCCGCAGATTCAATTCCAGGCCGGACTTGATCTTCTCCTCGCTCGGGTCGAGGGTGTAGTCCGCCACTGCCGCGGCGCTGATCAGGGCATCGCAGCCCTTCTTGAGCTCTGCCATGACCGCATCCAGCATATCGCTGGCGCTCTGGGCATAGACCTGGTGGACTGGCAGGTCCTGGATGAAGCGGTGGACCAGGGTTACATCCGCCCCCCGCCTTCGGGCCTCCAGGGCGAGGGCGACACCGGTCTTTCCCGAGGCCCGGTTGGTGAGAATTCTGATGGGGTCGATGGATTCGGCATTCGAGCCGCTGGTGATCAGGATCCTCTTCCCTTTAAGGTCGGCCGGGCCCAGCAGTCTTTCTACCTCCTGCACCACCCGCTGGTTATCTGCGAATTTGGCCTTGCCCTCCTCGATGCGCGGATCGATGAGGGCCACGCCCATTTCCCTCAGGATTTGCAGATTCCGGATGACTGCGGGATGACGGTACATGGCCTCATGCATGGCAGGGACGACTGCCACCGGCTTGCCACTTCCGAGAGCCGTGGTGGCAAAGGTGGTCACCGGAGTGTCATCGATGCCATTGGCCATCTTGCCAATGGTGTTGGCGGTGGCCGGCGCGACCAGGAAGAGGTCTGCCTTTCCGCCCACGCCGCAGAACAAGACATGCTCCACCCGGCCAGTGATCTCGGTTATCACCGGATGGGTTGAGGCATACTCCAGGGCATAGGGATGCAGTATCTGTCCGGCGGCATGGCTCATGGTACAATGAACCTCTGCCCCGCGGCGGATGAGGTCGCGAATGAGGTCTATCACCCGGACAGCAGCGATGCTTCCCGTCACTCCCACCACTATCGTCTTTCCGGATAGGGTCTCGCTCACCGAGGCTGAGATATCAGAGGGCATACTCATCCCTTTTGCACTTTGAGCTTTTAAAGGATGCCCGTTCCCTTGAAGGGGATTAAGCAAAAACCTTAATTAGCTATTCACCCGAGGGACTATGCCGTGCCGGGGTGGCCTAGCTGGTTAGGGCGCGAGACTCATAGGGTAATTGCGAAGAACGCGCCTGAGTCATCTCGAAGTCGCGGGCTCGAATCCCGCCCCCGGCACCTTATTCTTGGCAATTAAAAATAATTTCATAATCGGCTCGACTGTTAGGCATAAACAGTATTCGCCTGAATGACAATACTGGTAGCATCTCGTATTGTCGAACAGCCACAAGATTTATATTCGTTGACTGCCGTAATACGGCAAATGCCGTAGTTCAGTATCGGTGGTTTGGAGTGGGAGACAGCCTGAAGAAAGGCTGAATTAACGCGATTAGATCCTTTTCTGTCAATGGAGTGGGATCTATTAAGGAGCGCGATTCGATGGAAAATAATGACAAGATAGCGGAGATCAGGCATGCTCACCGTCAATTGCCTGATATATTATATGCCATCTTTAAGATTATTTTCTCCTTGATATCGCTGAAATTTTTTTGCACCTCTGCAGTGGGAAGGGAAGAGACGACCGGCTACTGGATTTATAGAGCTGAAGAGCTCATGCACAACGATTCTGTCGATGAAGTCATCTCTGCATGCGGCATGGCTCTAAAAAAAGAACCGTGGAACGATTCAATTCTCGTTCGCAAAGCCATGTATCTTAACATCATTGGCATGGTGAATGAATCGGCAAAGACATATGAGAAAGCGCTGACCCTGCTGGATGAAAAGCTAAAAAAGAATGCAGGAGATGCTGAGGCCTGGCAATGGAAGGCCATAGTTCTAGCCAGCCTGAACAGAGAAGATGAGTCCGACCAGGCATATGAAAAGGCCCTGGAGATCTTCGACCAGAGAATAAAGAATGACTCGCGGGATGCCGACTCCTGGATAGGCAGAGCAGATGTGCTGCTCAACCTCGGCCGGTGGGATGAGGCCCGTGAGTCATATAATAGAGTCACGGAGCTCAAACCTCTGGATTACAGCGTCTGGTGGAGGAAAGCAGAAGTCATTAGCGGCATAGGAGATATCAACGAGTCCGTGGAGGCCTACGATAAGGCCATCAGCCTGATACCAGCCTACGATGCAGCGGAGCGGGCACTGGCTTATGCTGCAAAGGCAGAAGACCTGGCATTTGCCGAACGATGGGAAGAGGCCCTGGAGGCGGTTGATAAATCTCTGGAGCTGAATCCTAAAAGCAGCGTGTGGTGGCATTTCAAGGCTTCTACTCTAATGGAGATTGGCAGGAATGATGAAGCGCTGGCAGCCGTTGACGAGGTCCTCAGGCAGAGTCCCCAAGATGCCCATAGCTGGCTGCGGAAGGCTGGCCTGCTCGTGGAGATGAAGTGCCATAACGAATCCATCAAAGCCTACGACAAAACCCTTGAGCTGATTGCAGAAAGCAACACCAAAGAGCTGGCTGGGATTTGGCTGGTCAAAGGAACGGCACTGAACAGGATCGGCAGGCGAAAAGAGGCAAAAGAGGCCTTCCGGATGTCGCTGGAGCTTCACGTTAAAGCCATCTTGGAGGACCCCGGCGACCTCAGCCTGAAGAGGATGAAAGGCCTGACGCTCTATAACCTGGGCAGATACGAGGAGTCCTTAGAGGTTTATGATCAAGTACTCGAGGCCTCTCCCAGAATAGAGCCCTACGTTATCGACGTTTCTGCATTGGAGGGCAAGGGTGATGCTCTTCGGGCATTGAACAGAAACCAGGAGGCTCTGGAGGCTTACAATGAGGCAATAGAGCTGGCTCCCAGTTCTAGCGCCGCATGGCACGGAAAAGGTGAGGCCGAGAGGGCATTGGGACAGGTTGGCAATGCCGGCATGTCGCTTTTGACGGCGGATAAACTGGGGTATGAAAAGTGAGCCCCACTAATTTTTTTTGTGAAAAGGGGATGTGGTGAGAGAAATGAACGGAAATAAAAGAATATCTAAAAAATTGGGAGCAAAGCTCGCTCTCACTCTGCTGGCACTGGCAATTATATGCATCACTGCAGAGGCGCAGGAAAACACTGCAGAATACTGGATTGACAGAGCAGATGAATATATGAACAACGGCTCAATCGAGGGGGCTGTTTCCGCCTATGATGAGGCCCTGAAGATAGATCCCGATAACACAACCATACTGATTCACAAGGCGTTAGAGCTGAGTGTTTTAGGCAGAGTGAACGAGTCCTCTGAGACCTACGAGAGAGCGCTCTCCCTTTTGGATGAAAACCTGTTGAAGGACCCTAATGATGCAAAGGCCTGGCAGTGGAAGGCTACTGTCTTGGGAAGCATGAAGAGACAAAATGAGTCCCTTGCAGCTTATGAAAAAACTCTGGAGGCATTCAACAGGCGCATTGAGACCGACTCAAAAGATGCCGATGCCTGGGTCGGCAAGGGCAATTCCCTGATGAACCTGGGGAAATGGGAGGAGGCGCAGGATGCCTACAACAGGGCCATAGAGATCGATCCTCAGGATTACCACACATGGGGAAGGAAAGCGGAAGTCATAGGCAGAATAGGTGATCTCAACGAATCGGTGGAGGCCTACGACAGAACTATCGAGCTGATACCCTCCGGCAATACTCAGGAGCTGTCAGGTTACTGGATGTCCAAAGCCGAAGTACTGGCAATCCGAGGCCTGAGCGATGATGGCCCGAGAACAGATCTGCTGGAAGAGGCCCTGACCGCCATCAACCATTCCCTGGAGCTGGACCCCAAGAGCAGCTCAAAGTGGCACTTCAAAGCCACCATCCTATCGGAACTGGACAGGAAAGATGAGGCGGTAGAAGCATTTGATGAAGGACTAAGGCTGAACCCCGAAAATGCTGACAATTGGCTGTGGAAGGCCAATCTCCTTGTGGAGATGAAGAGGTACAACGAATCCCAGGAGGCTTATGATAAAGCCATCGAGCTGATTGCAGAGAACAATAGCGAAGATCTGGCGCTCGACTGGCTCTCCAAAGGATGGGCGCTTAATAAGACCGGCAGAACAGATGAGGCCCAAGCGGCATTCCAGAAGTCCCTGGAGTTTTACGAAACGGCCATTTCAGGGAATACAGGAAATATCCGTCTGCTGCAACAGAAAGGCCTGGCTCTCTTCGAGCTGGGCAGATATGATGAGGCTATCGAAGCTTATGACCAGGTTCTCAAGAACTCCCTGAGCCTCGAGTTTGATACAACAGCTGTTAGCGCATGGATAGGCAAGGGCGATTCGCTGCGCTTGCAGGGCAAAAACGAGGAGGCTCTTGAGGCCTACAATAAAGCCATAGATTTAGGGCCCCATTATAGCAATGCCTGGCACGGCAGGGGAGAGGCGCAGAAGGCCATGGGGCAGGTTGGTAACGCCGGCATGTCGTTTTTGGTGGCGGATAAGCTGGGGTATGAGGAGTGACCTCCGTCAATCTTTTTTCACGCATGAGATTGGCGAATAGCGGTGGCTGTTTATTTGCAGCCTTGCTGGCATTCCTCTTTGTCGCAGCAGCTGCGGCTTCTGAGGATCTCTCCGGTCGATGGAAGATCAGCTATATTGTTCAGAGCGGCGGCCCTGACGAAAAGTTCGCTGAAGGCAGCGTGGTCTCCCTGAGCGAGAAGGACTCGACTCTGCAGGGCAGGGCAACCCTTGGCAGCCGCGGCGACGGCTTCCTGATAGGATCCCGACAGGGTAGCGATGTTCAGGCGGCCATCACCTTCCGCAGCAATCCTGCCCTGTTCCTTCGGCTGTCGGGCAGCCAAGGCGATGATGGGCTGCAGGGCAGCTTCACCGCCTCCGGCGGGGGAGGCTTCTGGCAAGGGAAGTTCACAGCCACCCAAATGACTACTGCCGCGGGAGAGGTCATCGGCACAGAAGTTATATTTGCGAATTTCACTCCCCTGGACGAGGACCTCCTGCCCAAGCCAACCCTGTACCTGGACCCTGAGGCAAACTGGAGCGCACAGCAAGACAGCGGTGTTAGGGAGATCTTCGTTATCGAGTATCAAAGAGACACTGTGCTCATGTGCAGAAAAAAGCCATTGATATGGGATTGGTGGCTCTAGCACGGGAAATCACTTGCTTGAGAACTATCCCGATCTCATCAATGTTTTTTAGTCTTTTATCCCAAGCATAATACGTCCCATTTCAGCCCATCTCTTGCGTATCTCATCCCGATCTAAGCCGAGGATATTCATCAAGCGCAGGCCGCTGAAAAAGGATATCAATGCAACCGCAATGGTACGAGGATCGGCATCAGTGCGGACTAATTTCATCTGCTGCTGCAAGGCTATTTCGTGTTCTATCATTTCGATCTCTTTCTCTAGATTTTTTGCAGATAGCTTATTAATCTCAGGATCGCGTTGCGTTATGGCCACGAGTTCAAAATAGAGAGTATTTATTTTTGAGTCAAATGGCATAAAATTATCAAGAATTTTAATCCAGACATCGAGGGGGTCCTTCGTGGGAGAAGCAGTCATCTGCATCATTCGAAGTTGTAAGAGATGTGATTGCATTTTTTTTGCGCTCTCAACGATTATGTCATCCTTACTTTTGAAATAGAGGTAAAGTGCCCCTTTGCTCACGCCGAGATATGCAGCAATATCCTCCATAGTTGTCTGGCTATATCCCTTTTCACTCATTACCTTAACACTGGCCTCAATTATTCTCTTTTTGGCTTCTTCTTTGTACTCGGGAAGGACTTTAGGCATTGCGATATGCAAATGGATATATGAAATATAAACCTGACCATTGGGAAATAAAAATGACTGACCAGAATGTTTTAATAGTAGCTATATGGTATGAAGAGATAATATAGTTGAGCCGAGATGTAAGAAGCGATTTCACGGGGTGGAAATATAATGAAAAATCCTTTTAGGAAATATTTTGTTAATATTTTTTTATTTGCTGGATGCAATGGCGAATCAAGCCCTGCTTATACGCAAATAGATGAGAAAAATGCGCTTATTCCGCGAGAAGTGCTGTTCGGAAATCCGGGTAAGGCAAGGGTACAGCTAAGCCCTGACGGATCTCGGATCAGCTACCTTGCCCCTGTAAACGGCGTGCTCAATGTATGGGTGGGGCCTGCCGATAATCTTGAAGCGGCCAGGCCGGTCACGCACGACACAGAGCGTGGCATCGGACTCTATGGATGGGCCTATACCAACGACCACATCATCTACTTGCAGGACCAGGAGGGCAATGAGCAATGGCAAGTCTATAGCATCAACTTAAGCAGCGACGAGACCATGAATCTCACTCCCTTTGAAGGCATCACAGCAGTCGTTGGGGCTATGAGCGATAAGTATCCAGATGAGATCGTCATCGGGATCAACAATCGCAACGCCAGTCTTCATGACCTATACCGTGTGGACATAAAAACGGGCAACATGACTCTAATCCAGGAGAATACCGGATTCCTGGGATTTTATATGGACAACGATTATAATGTCCGCTTTGCGGTCAAGATGACGCCCGATGGGGGGAAAGAGATCTTTGAACCTGCAGAAAACGGCAGCTGGACGTCCTTCATGAAGATAGGAATGGAGGACGAGAGGGCCACAAACATTCTCGGATTCGATAAGACAGGAGAAGTTATTTACATGGCCGACAGCCGGGATCGAAACACGGCTGCCCTCTACTCTCTTAATCTGAAGACAGAGGAGAGGAAGTTGATGGCTGAGGACCAGCAGTCGGACCTTAACTGGATCTGGACCTACGAGATCGTAGGCTTATACGTGCCGCAGATCCTCGTTCATCCCACGGAGATGAATGTGCAGGCTGCAGCCTTCAACTATGATCGGATTAATTGGAAGGTCATCGATCCGGCAATTGCTCAGGACCTGGAGTATCTGAGGGGAGTTGCAGATGGAGACTTTCACGTTATAAGCCGAACACTCGACGATAATGCCTGGATAGTAGTCTGTGTTGTGGACAACGGCCCGAAGCGCTATTACTACTACGACCGAAAGAAAGGCCAGGCCAAGCTCTTATTCAGTGCAAACAGTGAGCTGGAAGGCCACCCTCTGGCAAAAATGAATCCTGCGGTCATAAAGTCCCGTGACGGCCTGGATCTGGTCAGCTACTATACCCTGCCTTTGAACAGTGACTCAGACGGGGACTGCATACCAGACAAGCCCCTTCAAATGGTCATCATCATCCACGGCGGCCCATGGTTACGCGATGACTGGGGCTACAGCGCAGATCATCAGTGGCTGGCCAACAGGGGCTATGCGGTCCTCAGCATCAACTTCCGGGGTTCGACAGGCTTTGGCAAGAACTTCACTAACGCAGGAAACATGGAGTGGGGGCGGAAGATGCAGGACGATCTTATCGATGCAGTAAATTGGGCCGTTGAGAGAGGAATAGCCGATCCGAACCAGGTGGCGTTCATGGGAGGAAGCTACAGCGGTTATGCAGCCCTTGTGGGATTGACGTTCACGCCTGAGACATTTGCATGCGGGGTGGACATTTGCGGCATGTCGAACCTGACCGACTGGATTGAATCCTTCCCGCCCTACTGGCAGTCAGTGATCGACCTTATGGCCGTTCGCGTGGGCGATGTCAGGACGGAGGAAGGCAGGAAGCTGCTGGCCGAGCGCTCTCCGATCAACTATGTGGACAGGATTCAAAGGCCGCTTCTAATTGCCCAGGGAGCCAACGATCCTCGAGCCAGGCAGAATGAGTCAGACAGAATAGTCCAGGCCATGCAGAAGAAGGACCTTCCCGTCACCTATGTGCTATACCCCGATGAGGGTCATGGCTTTGCCAGGCCTGAAAACCGCCTGTCATTCTACGCTGTGGCAGAAGCATTTCTATCACAGCACCTGGGAGGGCGCTTTGAGCCCATTGGAGATGATTTCCAAAATTCATCGATTACAGTTCCTGTGGGTGTAGAGGAGATACCTGGTCTGGAGGATGCAATAACTGAGAAAGGATGAGTCAATTCGATTCAGGTAAAAGTCCTTAATTAGATGCCTATGGCGGGCTAGGCCAAAAGAAGTTAGGTCGAGCTCCCAATATTTTCTTAATATTTCATATTTCATTTATAGAGAGGCTTATTAGTTACTATTAATGTCCTCTGAATTAACCGGCAGAGGTTTCGTGGGGTTAAGGCAAGGGTGAAATAATATGCGAGAGAGAATAATAGCAATATACTCTATTTTAATAATTTTATTTTTGTTGGTAGGCTATTGTTCATGGACCTCCTCGCTGGGCGATGATTACAGCTTAGGCTGCCTATCGTCTGAACCTGACGAGGGATGTATGAAGCAGGTTCTCCAGGACTTTGAGCAATACACAGAGAAAGGCATGAGAGACTGGCAGGTTCCTGGAATGGCAATAGCCATCGTCCGGGGAAATGAGACCATTTACTTGAAGGGATTTGGCGTCAGGAAAATAAATTCAACCGATCCTGTTACTCCCACAACCGTCTTCCAGATCGGCTCCACCACCAAGGGCTTTACTGCGGCCTTGGTGGGAATGCTGGTGGACGAAGGATTGGTAAAGTGGGACGATAGAGTAGTTGATCATCTTCAGGGATTTCAGATGTACGATCCTTGGGTCACGCATGAGTTCACGATCACAGACCTCATGGCCATGAGAAGCGGACTTGCAACCGGCTCCGGCGAAGGCCTATGCAGCATGGGATACAACAGGAGTTTTCTTATGCACTCTCTGCGCTATATGCAGCCCGAAACCAGCTTCCGGTCCGCCTATGCCTACCAGAACCTGCCATTTCTCTGGGCTGCTGCCCTAGTAGAGAACAAGACGGGAAAGAGCTGGGAGGAGAATGTTCAGGAGAGGATCTTTGAGCCTTTGAATATGTCAAACTCTTCCACAGATCAGAAATCTTTTCAGCAGGCTCCCGACGTAGCGTATCTGCATATTAGAGAGAATGGCAATATCACAGCGCTGCCCATGGATCAAAATTCGACTGACTGGGTTTACACAGTCGGCCCGGCTGGAGGAATCAATTCAAACATAGCGGACATGGCAAAATGGCTTTGCCTGCAGATGAACAATGGCAGCTATGGATCGCGACAGCTTCTAAGCAAAAGCAGTACAAGCTACATGCAGTCTCCCAGGACAGTAATGAACATAGTGGCAAAGAAAAATAATGCGTATTACTGTCAGGGCTGGATGTACATGGAAGCCAGTCCTTATCCCGTCATATTTCATTCCGGCGGGACAACCGGCCATTCGGCGCTTGTGGCCTTTGTTCCTCAGGCCAAAGTCGGAATAGTCATTTTATCAAATGTCCACGGCGACATTCTACCCAATTACTTGATGTTCCGCTTCCTGAACCTGTACTTCGGCAACAATGCCTGGGAAGATGTCTTAGAGGCACTCGCGCTCACGAAGGCCCCGAGGGCTCAGATCGATTCAAGTGCTTCAGGGCAGACTGATTCACCTCATGCAGCCAGATCCCAGGAGACATATATCGGCAACTATAGCAACCAGACACTTGGCATCATCAATATCTCGCAGAGCAATGGGACCTTGATCTTATATGCAGGCCCGGGAAGGCTGAAGATGCCCCTTCTGCCCACAGGAGGGGATAGTTTCAGCTTATCCAAGACAGGAACTGGACCTGTGGTGACATTCCAGGTCGACAACGAGGGCAAGGCAGAGAGTGTACAGATCCAGGGAGGAAGGCTCTTCGATCTCTTCGGAAATAATGTCCTGTTTTGGCGTACAGACTAGCGATTTAGGAAGTGGGAATATATATATATATTTTTGAGTATATTTTACCTCATTCCTTAAGGCTCGCTCACTAATGATCACAAAAAAAATTATATTAGTTAGTTTATCAATAGTACCTGAGGTCGTTTCTGAGTCATAATTCTTTTATACATAATAAAAAGACGTCCTAATGAGCATTGATGGAATATATCGAAAGCGTTCGACTGAGAGATCTGACCGAAGGAGATCTCGAGTTCATCATCGTAGTTACAAAAGAGAATATGGCTCCTCTAATTAGAGATGCATGGGGCCTTGACTGGGACAGGGATTTTGAGGAGAGATACACGAAGGAATTGCTTTCTTCAGGCGTTGTCAAAGAAGTTTATAGCAGCAATGAACTTATTGGGTATTTCTGGTTTAGCGAACAGGCTGATAAAAGCCAAGTCTTCATAAATTCCATTCAGCTGAGAAAGAATTATCAGAAAAAAGGATTGGGCCTTTGCATCTTAAAGTGGATCGAACAAAATGCAATGAATCACAAGATGCAGTACCTCTGCCTGGCTGTTCAGGAGATAAATCCAAGGGCTGTCAAGATTTATCAGAAGTTCGGATTTCGAGAAGTACTTAGGGAAAACGGATCAATAAAAATGCGCAAGGAATGGCTCCTCGCTGTTTCATGTGGGTAAATTGAATTTGAGTTTCCCTGTCCTGAGATAAATAGTAGTAATGAAATTTTTTGTTGATCTGAAACCTCTGGCGCTGTCCTTTGCAGCCTGAATCAGACTATTTGTTCCTTCCAGGATACCATTATCGATTTTTGTTTTAATATAATTAGTCACGCCATTCCAGTGATTCTTTATCATTTTAGCGCATTCGATCACAGGATCGAGTCTGCTATGCGTAGCCCAATAATACCAGCGTTTGAGGTAGTCCTCGGCGGATTTCCGATATTCATAGCTCCAAAAGTCGCGAAGGGCTAATTTAATATTATAAGCTCTCATCGTTTTTAATCGGATGCTTTTTAGTGGCGTTAGCATCTTATTCTGATTGGCTGTGAGGTTCTCGGGATTTTTGAGCCAGATATATCTTGTTCTTTTCAGCAAAGCATTGTGTGATTGTTCCTCACGTCTGACTTTATCAACAGCTTCATTCATCAATTTCATAACATGGAATTTATCAAACGTTATCGATGCATTAGGAAAACTATTCTCTATACCAGATATAAAAGCTGGCGACATATCGCAACAGAAATTTTCAATATTTTCGCTAGATCCGTTATGCTGCTCTAGATCATCTTTAAAAGATCCGATAGTTGAGGCATCTTTTCCTTCGCATACATGGATAACTCTCGACTCATCTAGATCTATAAATACTGAAACATATTTATGTCCTTTAGCTCTTGATGTCTCATCAACTCCGATTGATTTGACCATTGAAAAGTCCTCATTGGATCTAGCTTCTGCGACATAATGTTGCAGGACTCTCCATATCCGAGTATCATGTTCATCAATCATTTCAGCAATAGCAGTAACAGTCATGTATTGAGCCATAAGGACTATCAGAGAATCCATAAGCAAGGTGAAACCGCTACCTTTTCTTGCCCAGGGAACCTTTGACTGCTTCACTCCGCAGTCTTCACAGATCGTGCGAGGGACACGACAGTGGATATAGGTTTTAAACTGAAAGAAGTTCAAATGTCGCCAGGTTCTTTCGATAGTATCATGCACGCTGCAACCTGTATTGCCGCATTTCGCACAAGGAAATTTGCTGCCTGGTTCGAAGTCAACGTGTATATCAAGTTGCTTTCCTTCGGCACTGAAATCTATCGTCTTGATGTACCAAGGATCTTCAAGATTCAATGCTATCTTAAATAGGGCTTCCTGGGAGATTGACACGGCTAATTTTCTAGCATGAGTTGCTATAAAGACTTAACCAGCTACCCACAGAGAATAGCGAGGAGCC
>ENA-UOOK01003569-UOOK01003569.1-fermentation-metagenome-genome-assembly--contig:-NODE-3569-length-17559-cov-21.165962_pt1 | contig 17559 bp, 13 predicted proteins | sample MGYA00245777_ERZ724023 | MGnify/ENA primary metagenome ERZ724023 (study PRJEB28704, sample SAMN03018312) | fermentation metagenome | biome: anthropogenic terrestrial biome; feature: soil...
TCCCTCCTCCTGCGAAATATGCACTTTCGTATACAATTAATTTATATGCCTTGTTCACAGCCTTTATTCCAAAATATTATTAAAATATGCAGCAAAAAAAAGACAGTAACTTTATTGCCAATTAAAATTACTGTATAGCAAAATCCTTTAAAAATTTAAATATCCAAAAAAGACACGATGAGGTTTCACCATGTCTTTTTTTATGTTTTTATTTTGCAGGTATGACTTCTCTGACTTTGATTCCGTTGTTTTTGAGTTTCTCCACAAGCTTATCAAGATTATCGCATTCAACTCTTATGGAAATCTCTTTAACTTCCATTAATCCGGTATCCATCTGTACTATATTAGTAATATTTGCTCCAAATTTATATATTATTTCAGAAATTTTTGCGATAACACCTGTAAAATCACTGGATAATATTACAATCTTAGCATCATGCAAGCCAAACACCCTGGTGATAATATCGAAAAGAGCCTTCTGCGTCAAAATTCCAATAAAATCATTATTGTTATCTACCACAGGCAGGAATCTTATTTTTGATTCAAAAAACATTTCTGCAGCTTCTTCAACAGGAGTGCTGTCTTTTACCACTTCAGGAGGAGTAATTATAAATTCTGCAACTGTTTTCTGAAAAAATTTATTATAATCTGTTTCTCCTGATTTGAAAAATTCATCATAAATAAATTGTTTTGATAATAACCCAACAAATTTCTTTCCTTCTACTACGGGCAGCGACAAGAAACCATTATCTTCAATTATCTGTATTGCTTTTTGTGCAGTATCCTCCGGAGACAAAACCGTGAGCTTACTTGCAGGTAAAATAATTGGCTTTATTAACATAAACATCCTCCTCATATTTAATATAATCCATTATTGCATAAGTTTCATGTTTCTTCAAGCAGAAACTGATGAAAAATAAAATATTTTGTCAGAACCGTCAGAACTCAATGCCTTGCCTTGCCTCTACTCCATTGTAATAGTAATGCTTAATATCTTTCATTTCCGTTACCAGATCCGCAACATCAATTATTTCTTTTGGAGCATACCTTCCGGTTATAACAACCTCCACTTCCGGTGCTCTTCCTTTTATTGCCTCCAAAGCTTCTTCCACAGTAAAAAGTTTGAAGTACAATGCTATATTCAGCTCATCCATCACAACCATGTCATAATCACCTGTTTTAAGAATGCTCCCCATTTTTTCAAGACCTTTCCTTGCGGCTTCTATATCTTCTTCTGACGGTTCTTCATAGATAAAACATCTCCTGCCAAACTTCTCAATGTCCAAATTGCCTATGAATTCAGCACATTTCAGTTCACTGTATTCCATGCCTTTGACAAACTGCCCGAAAAAAACCTTTTTACCGGCACAAACCGCTCTTATGGACAGCCCCAGAGCTGCCGTAGTCTTACCTTTGCCATTTCCCGTATAAACATGAACATAACCCTTTTCCATAACGCACCTCCGCTGATTCACTAATATTTTACCATAAAATCACCCATCGTGCATTGAATTTAAAAATTTTTTATGATAATATTGAAAATAATACTACTTACAATACTAATGGAGGAACCAATGAAGCAGATTGCCATATACGGAAAGGGAGGAATAGGAAAATCCACAGTCAGTGCCAATTTGTCCGCTTCTCTTGCTCTTTCTAACAGGAGAGTTCTTCAAATAGGATGTGACCCTAAGCATGACTCCACAAGGCTCCTGATGCACGGAAGAAAAATTACAACCGTGCTTGATTATATAAGAATTACAAACCCTCTAAATTATAAGGCGGAGGATATTCTTTACAAGGGGTTTTTGGATGTGGGATGCGTTGAGGCCGGGGGGCCCACACCCGGGGTGGGATGTGCCGGAAGAGGAATAATCACCACCTTTGAACTTCTTGACACCTTAAAAATAAAAAACAATTATGACATTGTCCTGTATGATGTGCTGGGGGATGTTGTTTGCGGCGGATTTGCCGTACCCATAAGAAACGAATACGCTGACACTGTGTTTCTTGTTACATCGGGAGAATTCATGTCTTTGTATGCTGCAAACAATATTCTCAGGGGAATAGCAAATTACGACGGTGAAAAAAACAAAATTGCTGGCATAATCTACAATAAGAGAAATGTTGAGGATGAGGACAGCAGGGTGGCAAGATTTGCGAAAGCCGTGGGACTTCCCGTCTGTGCAAGAATCCCGAGAAGCACAGAGTTTTCCCTGGCTGAAAAATCAGAAATGACTTTGACGGAAAAATTCAAATCCTCTGATATTACAAAAATTTTCAATGAATTGGCTGAAAATATAATATATGGCTGCAATCTCTACAAAGCGCTGCCATTGACAGACGATGAGCTGGAGAGGATAATTCTCGGCAACAAACGTGCTGTCTTTCACACTGCGAACATGGGTTTTACAGCTTCTGAAAACTTTGTAATAAGCCCCTACGAGGAACCTGTCACGGCTGATACAGTTCCCCCCGACCGATATCTGTCAAAAAGCATTGTAAATGACTAACCGCTCCACGGCTGTGCTTTCAGCGGTGCCTCAACCATGAGCATACATCTGAGTGATGTCGCTGTTATAGCACATTCTCCCAAAAGCTGCGCCTACATATCTTTCCAGAGCATAAGCTCCCCCGGACGCAGAGGTCTGTTCGAAAGAGGCTCACTGCTGCCTGTTTCTATATCTCCTAATTTTGAATGTACCAACATGGGAGAAACGGAGATGATTTTTGGAGGTATAGATGTACTCACAGATAAAATAAAGGAAGTGAAGCTAAAAAAGCCTAAAGCGATCATAGTAATAAGCTCCTGCCCTGCAGGAATAATCGGAGATGACATAGATAAAGTGAAATCTCTAAAAGAAGAAAATATGCCTGTAATAACAATCAAGGCAGACGGCAACATAGCAGGTGACTACCTTCAGGGAATGCTCATGAGCTACACCACTCTGGCTGAGCAGATAATCAGGAAAGATGTAAAAATGGTACCAAGCACTGTAAATATAGTATTTGAAAAAGTAGTGGCAAAGAACACAGGCAGCAATTTTAAAATCATTGAAAATTTTCTGAGCGCCATGGATGTAAGGGTTAACTGTCGTTTTCTGTGCGAAACCACATTTGACAGACTTGAAAAATTTTTGTCCGCTCCTTTAAATTTACTGGCAAATGATGATTACACGGGTAAAATGTTGAAGAACTTTTTCGCTGAAAAATACGGCTGCAAATTCCTGGATGAATCATTTCCCATAGGTTTTGACGAAACAAAAAACTGGCTTATGAGTGTTGGAGGTTTTTTCGGCAAAAAAGAAAAAGCTTTGGAAATCATACTCCAAAATGAAGCGCTTTATAAAAAAGAGGTTGAAAGGCTTAAGCCTTCTCTATCCGGAAAAAAACTCATGATAATAACCTACAATCACAGTCTTGACTGGATATTAATGGCGGCTATGGATGTAGGCATTGAAATTGTTAAAATAGGAATTTTAAATTTTTCACAGGACTCAGGATTCAGAACAAACCTTGGCACATCCTTCAATGTAGAAGAAAACTATGATAAGGAAAAACGTATGAGTGATTTTGCAAAATACTGCCCTGACATAGTTCTAACAAATTACGAATCCTCTGTAAACAGCGGAGAATATTTATCTGACACAATTCCCATGTGTCCGGATGTGGGATTCTATTCAGGAATAAATATGGTTTCACGCTGGTCAAATCTCATAAAATTAAATTTGCAGGGAGAATGGAAAAATGACGAACAATTGTTTAAAAAATATTACTCCTGACAGCTTTTCAGGTCTTGTATTTGCAATGGAGGGAATTGACAATACCGTTGTGCTTATAAACGGTCCCACGGGATGCAAGTTTTATCACAGCGCAATATCTGACAGCCAGAGTATACACCAGTATGAATTCGATCCTCTTAACTTTCCAGAAAAGTTCTATTTCGGTCAGCCACGGGTTCCCTGCACCTGGCTTGACAGCAGGGACTATGTGTATGGCAGCACGGAAAAGCTTACAGAAGCACTGGACTTTCTGTGCGACAACGTGTCCTTTGAGCTTCTTGCAATTATTAATTCTCCGGGAGCTTCTCTCATAGGGGATAATTTAAAGGATATTGTAAAGAGAAAGATAAAAGGAAAAAAATGTGTGGTAATTGAAACTCCGGGATTCTCCCAAAACATATGCGCAGGCTATGAAACAGCCTCTCTTGAAATTCTGAGGCAGCTTTGCATTTCTGAACCCACAGAGAAAAAATTAAAGGTAAATATACTCGGACTTTCCATATTCCATAAAAATTACCGGGGAGATATTCAGGAAATTGAAAGATTGTTTAAAATGTGTGGTATTGAAATCAACTGTTTTTTGTGTTCCCAATGCAGTACTCAAAGCATAGAGAAAATACCTGAGTCAAGTCTTAACATAGTGCTTAATCCTGAATTCGGATGCGAAACCGCACACTTTCTGAAAGAAACCTACGGAACTCCTTATTATGTTTGCGACGGTCCTCCCATAGGTTTTGAAGCAACAGAAAAATTCATAAAGGATGTATGCAGCATCATAAGCAGAGACTACTCCCTGTTTATGGATGAAAGCGGAAAAGCAAGAGCGGACGCCTATGCTTCCATATCCCGTGTAAATTCCCTCACAGGACTACCCAAGGGAGTGAATTTTTCGGTGGAAGGATACTGTTCGGAAATATATTCTTACACATCTTTTCTTGTGAAATATTTCGGCATGATACTGGAAAGTGCCTCGTTATTAGACGCAGAAAGAGATTGTTATAAGAATAAAATGTTTAAACTCCTGAATGAGCTAAATCTTGAAGATGCTCTTAACAGGGATATTCTAAATACTGAAAGTGAACTGGTATTCGCCAATGGAAATACAATAGCTCAATTGAAGCTCGGCGGCAAAGCCTTCAGCGGAATAGAAATATCCCTTCCCTCTCTGGGATATATAGATGTGATTCCTAAAACCCAGTTAGGGCTTACGGGGGCGCTGATGATTACCGAACAGGTATTAAACGGCTTGATGTTTTAAACATTAAGCCGTATCGTATTTCTATTTAACTGATTAATTATATGGTGCCCATTTTGCTTTAGCAACATCAATTATTTTCTGAGCGGCAACAGATGCGGTAATATCACCGGAATTTAACTGTTCCTTTAATATCTTTTCACATTCTATAATGGAGGAATCCTGAGAAATAACCGAATGAATGTAAGTCCATGCCATTTGTAAAATCCATTCCCATTCCTGCTGTTTCCTTCTTTTTTGAAGCTTTCCGGAGCTCTCCATTTTAGCTTTGAATTCTGTAACAACATTCCAGATAACGCTTATACCCTCTCCTGTTATTGAAGAGCAGGTGTATGCCTTTGTCGCCCAACCCTCTGTTGCAGGGCGAAGATAGTGCAAAACCTGATTGTAATCTGCTTTGGCAACAGCTGCTCTCTGCTTGTTATTTCCGTCTGCTTTATTTACCAGTATCGCATCGGCCAGCTCAATCACACCTTTTTTTATACCCTGAAGTTCATCTCCTGCTCCGGTCAATACCAGGACAAGAAAAAAATCCACCATAGACCGTACGGTTGTTTCACCCTGTCCAACTCCCACAGTTTCCACAAGAATTGTGTCATATCCTGCCGCTTCACAAAGCAAAAGTGTTTCACGGCTTTTTCTGGCCACACCTCCCAAAGTTCCTCCGGAAGGCGAGGGACGAATAAACGCATTAGACTCTCTTGAAAGATTCTCCATCCTGGTTTTATCCCCCAGTATGCTTCCTTTTGTCACAGAACTGCTGGGGTCAACCGCAAGAACCGCTATCTTTTTCCCCTCATTGCAGAGCATGCAGCCCAAAGCTTCAATGAACGTACTTTTGCCTGCTCCGGGAATTCCTGTGATTCCAACACGAACAGAGTTACCTGTGTATGGAAGAATACGCCTGATAATTTCCTGGCCTAACTCAAAATGCTTTGGAGCATTACTTTCTATAACTGTTATTGCTCTGGCAAGTATCATTCTGTCTCCCGATAATATACCATTCACGTAATCTTCGCAGGTAAGTTTTTTAATTTTGTTATAAACAGGGATGCTTTCACCACTTTCGGATTCACTGACTCCCGGCATAACTGCGGTGGCAAATTCACTGCCCCCGTCTTCAGGAACCCATTCCGGTTTATAACTTTTAACTGTCATCTCTAATTCTCCGTTTCATCCAGCATTTTATTAAGTTTTTCCAACAACTCCTTGGCACACGCAGGTATTACGGAGCCGGGTCCGAAAATAGCTGCAGCACCATGGTCTTTAAGAAAGTCATAATCCTGTGCAGGTATTACCCCTCCTGCTATAACCATTATGTCTCCCCTTCCCCTCTTTCTCAGTTCCTCCACAAGCTGAGGCAGCAGGGTTTTATGTCCGGCAGCAAGTGAACTCATACCAACCACATGAACGTCATTATCAACAGCATCCTGGGCAACCTCCTCCGGAGTCTGGAACAAGGGTCCCACATCCACGTCAAAGCCCATATCTGCAAAAGCGGTGGCAACCACCTTTGCACCTCGGTCATGTCCGTCCTGACCCATTTTAGCAACTAAAATACGAGGACGGCGGCCTTCTCTTTTTTCAAAATCATCAGTCATCCTCTGAACCTCTTCAATGATATCAGCATCAGAAAATTCGCTTTTATATATTCCGGATATTGACCTTATAATAGCCTTGTGACGACCACATACCTTTTCTATGGCATCAGATATTTCACCGAGACTTGCTCTTGCTCTTGCAGCCTCCACAGCCAGCTCCAGAAGATTTCCCTCACCTGTTTCCACAGATTTTGTAATTGCGTCAAGCCTTCTTACAACCTCTTCGCTGTCTCTTTCTGCACGAAGCTTTTTAAGCCTTGCAATCTGAGCCTGCCTTACGGTAGTATTGTCAACCTCCAGTATATCCAAAGGGTCTTCTTTTTCCAGAGGATAATAGTTCAGGCCCAGTATTTTCTCCTGTCCCGAGTCTATATGAGCCTGTCGTCTGGCGGCAGCCTCCTCTATACGCATCTTGGGAAGTCCGGTGTCAATTGCCTTTGACATACCCCCCAGTTCTTCCACCTCCTGTATATGTGCCCATGCCCTGCGTATCAGCTCATCCGTCAAAGCTTCCACATAGTATGAACCTCCCCAGGGGTCTATAACCTTGCATACCGAGGTTTCATCCTGAATATACAACTGCGTATTTCTGGCAATACGGGCAGAAAAGTCAGTTGGCAGTGCGATTGCCTCATCAAGAGCATTAGTATGAAGAGACTGTGTGTGGCCCAGTGCTGCCGCCATAGCCTCTACGCAGGTTCTGGCAACATTGTTGAAAGGATCCTGCGCCGTAAGACTCCAGCCTGATGTCTGGGAGTGAGTACGCAAAGCCATAGATTTTGGTTTTTTAGGATCAAACTTCTTCACTATTTTTGCCCACAGCATACGTGCAGCTCTCATTTTTGCAACTTCCATAAAATAGTTCTTCCCTATAGCCCAGAAGAAAGATAGACGTGGTGCAAATTCATCTATATTTAAGCCGGCAGCCAGTCCTGTTCGTATGTATTCAAGTCCGTCAGCCAGTGTATATCCAAGCTCAATATCGGCAGTAGCTCCTGCTTCCTGCATGTGATACCCCGAAATACTTATGCTGTTAAACTTAGGCATGTACTTGGATGTATATGCAAATATGTCCCCTATTATTCTCATAGATGTTGCAGGAGGATAAATGTACGTGTTACGAACCATGAACTCCTTGAGAATGTCATTTTGTATGGTTCCGCTCAAAACAGATTTATCAACCCCCTGCTCCTCCGCAGCAAGTATATAGAATGCCATAATAGGCAGTACCGCACCATTCATAGTCATAGAAACAGACATCTGGTCAAGAGGTATCCCTGAAAATAATATTTCCATGTCCAGAATAGAATCAACCGCAACACCAGCCTTGCCTACATCCCCCATAACTCTGGGATGATCCGAATCATACCCTCTGTGTGTTGCAAGGTCAAATGCAATAGACAGTCCCTTTTGTCCTGCCGCAAGATTTCGGCGGTAAAAAGCATTGCTTTCTTCAGCAGTTGAAAATCCTGCATACTGACGTACAGTCCAAGGTCTCGTAACATACATTGTGGGATAAGGGCCACGAAGAAACGGAGGCACACCTGACATATACTGTAAATGAGATGTGTTTTTATAATCCTCAGCCGTATATAAGGCTTTAACATCTATCTGCTCCATTGTACGGTAATACAGCTCCTTTGCACTGCTTCCCGTTTCCGCAAGTACTTTCTTCTCCCATTCAAGCTGATCATTTTGCTCATCCGAAGCATATCCGGAATTCTTAAAAGATAAATTTTTAAAGTCAAGTTTTTGATACATTAATATACTCCTTTCTTTTTTTGTATATTGCAGAGTATTTCATAACAATTTGAGCGTACGTGGATAAAATCATCCACTCCTGCTCCCAGATAAACATCCTTATATTCGGCGGCGGGAAAACCAGCCAGAAGAAGAAACATGTCAGGGCATCTCTCCTTCAAAAGACCTGCCAGCGAAGGAACAATCTCCGGGTAAGTGTCATCGGTGGAACATATGACTGTTACATCGGCACCTGAGTCAGCGGCAGCCTGTACAGCCTCTTCAACCGTTTTAAAGCCATTGTTTTTCATAACCTCAAAATGAGCAACCTCCATAAAACCGGTGGAAAAATCAGCTCTTGCCTTATGCTGTGGTACAGGCCCCATATTGGCGAGAAATACACGTATGTTCTGACCTGTTTTCTTCTCATAATCCTCTGTTCTTTTTCGAAGCTGCTCATACTGTTCAGTCCAGCGGCGGCTTTCTATAGGCTCCACCCGAACATCACCTTCAAACCCATCGTTTAAAGCACTTCTAACCTGGTGAAGAGATGCTCCGGATAAAAACACATCAATGAGAGCATCAACAAATCCTTCAGGCTCACCGCTTAAATAACCCGGAAGTTCCGTCAAAAGTCTTTCACAATATACATCATCAACATCGGATAAACAATCATCCATGTTTTTGAGTCGTTCAGCTTTTATTTCACTGAAGGAGGATCGAATTTTTGTTGTATTGGATTCGCCCATATTTGCATACATATTTGTTCCTACGGCGCGGTCCTTTCTCACAGCAAGGTTTTTTTGTCTCTCTTGTAAAACAGTGCTGATGTCCTTCTGAATAGTACCTTTTTGCAGCAATTTTATAATACCGCCCCCGGCAGAAATATTTTGAATTTCTTCCCATATTTTATCCGCAAGTTCTGCAGTAAGTCTTTCTATACCACGAGCCTCCTGCCGGATCCACAGGATGCAGCATATCAAATTCATTTTGAAACATAAGCTGAATGTTTCTTGCAATACGCCTTGACTGCTCATCACTTGTTCCAAGGGCATCATCGTAAGGTGTCACCTGCAAAGAGTTAACTCCACCCAAAACTCCCGAAAAAGTCTGGCTGGTAGTACGAAGGATGTTTACCGCAGGGTCATATACAGTTTCGGTAAAATGTGATGTTCGTGCAAAAATATCCATTTTCTGAGCTTCATCCCCCGCTCCGTAAGCTGCGGCTATCTGAGCCCAGATTCTTTTGGCGGCACGGAGCTTGGCTATTTCCATAAAAAAGTTTCCACCCAAGGAAAAACTGAACCTAATATGTCTGCAAATAGTGTCTATATCCAATCCTCTGATTTGCATTGCCTCTATATATGCAATTGCCGCCGACACACAGTATGCAATCTCCTGAACATCATTAGCACCGCCGTTATGATAGCAGTCCCCACGTACCAGCATGGTTTTTAAATCCGGCATATTCTTGTTGCACCAATAAATGGACAGCGCCATTTCGTCATATAACTCATCAATGAAACACGGCAGGTTTCCGTCTTCAGCCAAAAGACCGATGGGATCTGCTCCGATACAGCCATGATAAGATTTAAGGCTGTCTTTCCTTCCATTAGCTATAGCTTCCGCTGCAAACAAGGCCAAAACGGGTGAAGAACTGCTTCCCGCATACACCTGAATCTCCTTTTCCGCAACCGGAATTTCACTGAGTGCGGAACACATATCCTGTACTGTGCATAGGCTAAGACTGTTTGTATCAAAAGATGGCTTTTTCCCATGGAGTGTTTCTTTAGACAGTGTTATGTTGACAGCATCACTGCCTCTTTGCAGCTCCCGTTTTAAAATTTCGTTAACCTTGTCGGGTATGAATCCATCCGCAGCCTGTGCAACTGTCCATGGCTTTTTAATATACCCGGATGCTTTAGTTCCCCTCATGTAATCATATAATCCGGGATATTCCGGCTCATGGTCTTCAACAACAGGGTGCTCAGATGTATAAACAGGCTCCAGTGTTATTCCTTCGTATGTCTTTGTAAAAAGAGACTCTTCAAAGGAGCCTCCTTTCAAGGCAGTTATTGCTTCTTCCTTCCACTTTTCGTAGTCCGTTACAGGAAATTCGTCAAAAGAAACCGAAGGAAATGCTTCTGAAATAATTTTTTCCTCTAAATTATTATGTTCTTCCATATGATTCAACCTTTCTCTAATCTTTTTGATTTTTAATCTTTAATTTTTAATCTTCCATCAATCCGTACTTAACCTTTATTCTGTCCAGCTTTTCAAGCATTGGTTCACCTGCAACCATCAGAAAAAATACCGTTGCTGCCGCATGAACCAGGTCAAAGGGAACTCCCATAACCATTGAGGTGAAAACAGACTGCCGGGTTACCTTGTACTGAAATGTAAGTGCCGAGGCAGGATTCATAATACCTCCGTAAACAAGGAACACCACAATTCCTCCAAACACCGCAAGGGAAACCCTATCACGCCTTAGCAATCCTTTTTTAAACAGCACCCCGGACAAAAATCCTATTATCCCCATGGCAAACATCTGCCAGGGAGTCAAAGGTCCCTGACCGAAAAACATATTAGACACAAACATGGTTACGGCTCCCACAAGAAACCCGCTTTCGCCTCCGAACGCCACACCCGAAATAATAACCAGAGCAGCAACAGGCTTAAACTGCGGAATCATAAAAAACGCTCCCCGGCCGGCAACACCTATGGCACAAAGCACCGCAATAATTATTAGCTCTCTTGCCTGAGGTTTTCGTCCCTCAAAAATCATAACAAAGGGAATCATTGTCTCTAATATAATGAGAAGAGATATGAAATAATACTTTCGGTCCTTAAGATAAAACACCCCTATAAAAATTGTCAGAGGTATTAAAAGTAGTATTAAAAATGCCGCTGCGGCAGTGCGTTTTGACAAACGCCTTTTGTCTTTGGGAACCTGAATAACAGACCGAGGCGGAGCTTTCTGCCTTTGAAAAACAGACATAAAAAATACTATTGCAGAAACAGTGAACAATAAAATTAAAATAACGTACTTAAGCTGATCCTGTGAATATCCTGCATCAAATATATCTCTGCTTCCCGTAAACTCTGACCAGGCATAGTGAGAAATAAAAGGGAACGCTTTGTAGGCGGTAACAACCATAACAAGCAAAGAAATTATACCTGTTACCATTTTTAGGAGAGATTTTTTATCATTAGTGCCATCCTTTAAATCCTCCGGCATGCTATTCTCAATATCATCCACGTCATATAAATCATAATTATCATAACTGCCGGTATCAGAATCATCCGGTAAGAGCTTACCTCCACAGGCACATATTATGTCCTCAGCGGTAACAGCATCAGGCAGAAGATGCCTCGCCATGCGGTTTGCGGCAGTGGTATAAAAGCTGTTTCCGGAAAAAAATTCCACAGGCGTGCCCTCTGTTACAATTCCGCCGTCAAAAAACAATGCACAGCGATTTGCATAGCGGGCACAAAACTCAATATCGTGACTTACCATAACAACAGTTACTCCCCGGGAAAGAAGCCTTTTGAGAATAGATGCAAACTGCTGTTTAAACTCCGCATCCATTCCCTTGGTAGGTTCATCCAGGAACAGGATTTCCGGTTCAAGCAAAAGCACCTTTGCCAGCGCTGCTCTCTGCTGTTCTCCTCCGGACAAGTCATACGGATGCCTGCCCATAAGCTGTGTCAGCTCACACAGCCTTGAAACCTTATTCACCCTCTTCTCCTGCTCCTCCCTGGGGAGCTTTCTGCTTTTAAGCATTTCATACAAATCAAGCTCAACCGTTTTTTTTACGAACAGAGACTGAGGATTCTGGGGAAGCACACCAAGCATTCCATTAAATTTCTCACTGTCGGGTATATCAGAAATTTCCTTTCCATTAAGAAAAACCCTTCCTCTGTAAGGACGGTTTATGCCAGAAAGCAAAGATAATGTGGTGGATTTTCCTGTTCCGTTTCCCCCTAAAATTGCCAGAAGTTCGCCGGGATATGCTGAGAAAGACGCACCCTTTACCACATCAGGAAGCTCCCTGTCATACCTGAACCATGCATCGCGAAGCTCCACAGAAGGAGCCTTATCTGAAGAACAGGCAGCCAACCCTCTATTTTCGTTGTTTGCATTAACTTTTTCCCTGTTCAGCGGATGATTTTCTGAATATGAGTCCAGCCATTCACGCCCATCCCTGACAGTAACAGGGCATTCCAAAGCATTTGGAACCCGGGCATAAACACGCATAGGAACAGGCATTGCCAAAAACATCCTGTGATTTTCCCGATCAAGCATCTGCCCTACATCCTTTGGAGTTCCGTCGGCAATAATTTTGCCCTCATCCATTACCAGCACCCTGTCCGCCAACGGCATTGCTTCCTCTAAGCGATGCTCCGTCAGGATAACAGTGGTTCCCAGCTCTCTGTTTATTTTCCCCACTGTAGATAGAAAATCCGCTGCAGCTATAGGGTCAAGCTGGCTTGTGGGCTCGTCCAGTATAAGTACGGAAGGCTGCATTGCCATTATTGAAGCAAGATTAAGAAGCTGCTTCTGCCCTCCCGAAAGCTCGGTAACATTCTTGTAAAACCAGCTCTGTATCCCGAAAAATGACGCCATTTCTGCAACACGAAGCCGTATTGAGGGAGTGTCATAGCCCAGGCTCTCCAGTCCGAAGGCCAGTTCATGCCACACCTTGTCTGTTACAATCTGATTTTCAGGACTTTGCATGACAAAGCCTATATGTGATGACTGCTCACGCTGTTCAAGCTCCTCAAGCAGCCTTCCTTCAAAATAAATGCTGCCGCTTTTAGTTCCGTGGGGAGCAAGGACGGTTTTAAGCTGCCTCAAAAGAGTGGTCTTGCCACAGCCTGAAGGTCCGCAAAGCACTAAAAATTGCCCCTTCTGTACGCCGAATGAAACATCATTAAGAGCAAGCCTTTCCTGCTCGGGATATGAAAACATTAAATTTTTGATTGTGTAGCTTTCCATTGGTGCTCCTCCACTCTATCAACAATAACCGGGACAAGGCAAAGTCCCAGGTATGCAAGCCAAAGGCTCACACTGAAAATACCGGAGGCTTTTCCCTTCATGGTGGGAAAATACCTCCACTTCAATCCCCCGAGTATTCCTCCGGTCAAAACAAAAAACCCTAAAACAAATATTACTCCCAATGCTTTTTTATCTCTATTATCCAGTCTGTAAAGTGAAAAGGCTGTTCGACCTGCCAATCCATATCCCCTGCTTTTCATGCTGTCTGCAGTTTCAATAGCATTTTCAAGAGCCCATGTAATCATTATGGACAAAATAGTAACGCCATGCCTTGCCCGCTCCATAATTCCTCCGTTTGATACATCCCTTCCTATGCATCTCTGTGCCTGAGACACTTCTTTTATATGAGCCTTAAACTTTGGAACAAACCTAAGGGACATGGAAAGTATCAGAGACAGTGATGGAATTATCCTGCCAAACAAATACACAAACTTGTCCGAAGTCATAATTTCATTATAGCAGGAAAACCAGCATACCATTGCCGAGAGCATGGCTGAAGCCGCAATACCATAGACTATTGATTCAAGGGTAAGAGGGTTCCCCGAGTGCAGATAGGTCAATATAGTTGCTCCCTCATGATTAAAGGCAGGATTCATGACAGCCGTAATCAGCATTGTGGGCAGAAGAAACTTAAAATTAAATTTCACCGCACGACTTCCCTTCAAATATATGGAGTATATAAATGCACACATTAGAGAAATACCCAGGCAGACAGGATGCATGAATACCATTGAAAAAGCAAACACAAATGTAAAATATGAAAAATTCACCAATGGGTGGTAAGAAGAAAATGCATCTCTCATATTACTCTCCGGTAGCATAATATCCACCCACATCAATACCTAAGCTGCAGGTATAAACCCATTCTACCGTATCTCCTTCCCTTAGCTGGTATCTTGAACAGCCGTAGTTCGGAAACCAGCCGTTAACCTTGTACATCCATCCCGAAAGTTCTCCGCAGTCAAACTCATAAAGATTATTTATACCCTCTATATATGCGGAATTAAACACGGGGGTATTGACAAATTCCATATGAATTTTTGCTTTTTTCATTTCTCTTTGCAGCACATTAAACACGCTTTCTCCCTCATAAAAGGTAACCTCAGCAGTTGCAAAAATCACCCCATCCTCAGGAACAAGCTCCACCTTCTCCCTATCAAGCCAGTCAATATTGTCAATAATAGTGTCACAGCGGACAGAAAGAGTACATGTATGCTCAATATCAGAAATTTCAACATTTTCAGGCTCCACCGGCACAGGCTTGCCCTCAGGAACAGGATCCGTCAGATACTTATCCTTGCCCGTTGTAGTATCAATAACCATTCCCTGAGATTCCGAATAGCTCTTTGAACCCTTTTCAACACCCGGAGAACTGCCTCCTGCCATCTCCCTGGCAAGCTCAGTCTTTTCAGCTGCAGAAAGATCACCTTCCAAGCCTCCGGGACGGGACTCGACGCCTTCGGTCGGACTTGTATCATTTTTTTCAGATCCTGTGGATTTTTCAGTTTCATCAGCAACATCCTCAGGTATGCAGGCATCGTCCTGTTTATCATCGTCATTCAAATTACCGGAGTTGTCCGAATTATTGCCGAAAATCCCGGTACCATCCTGATTCTTTGCCTGTTCATTACTATTTAATTTTTCATCAGTGTTAAATTCCTGAGTATCACCGGGGGATGAAGAGGAAACCCTCCATCCCTGAAGACCCGGTGCACCTCCTCCATACCAGAACGCCGCCGCAAGGACAATAACTATCAAAACTGCGGCAATTACTTTATTTTTTGTAAATTTAAATTTCAATCCATTCCTCCGTTTAAAGTTAAACCACTACAGAAGGTTTGCAAGTCCCAGCATATTAAACAGCATCTGTGCTATTTCACATCTTTTTATGGATACATCAGGCTGTATCTCCAGGTCGTCCTGATTAAGTATATTCTCCTTATAGCAAAATGCCAGTGATTCACGAGCCCATTCGTCAGTTTTAACATAATCAGTAAACTGAGCCAGAACGTCACGTACAGCAGCACTGTCAACCTGCGTATCCATTCCGCACAGCTTAGCAGCACGTGCAACCATTGCCGCCGCCTCCTGTCTTGTTATAGTACCGTTAGGGTTAAAGGTAGTTGAGCTGTTTCCGTTTACAATTCCGTAGCTATTAGCAGTTCCTATGTAAGCAGCATACCACGCTCCTGATAAAACATCCGTAAATTTACCGTTAGCTTCAGGTACAAGCCCAAGTCCCTGAACAACTATGGTTGCAAACTCTGCACGAGTCATTGTAGCATCAGGTTCAAAAGCTTTTTCAGACTTTCCGTTAATTATTCCTCTTGAAGCCAGCGCTTCTATGGCAGTCTGATTCTTGTGGGCATTTACTCCGGTAATATCGTCGAAAGTACGCCCTGGCGAAGTTATGGGTCTTGAAGTCACAGCAGAATTTTTCCCAGAAAGACCACTTCCCGCTTCATACTCAGGTGTTGAGCCTTCAACCTTCACCGAATCGCTCATGCGGTACAGACTGCTTTTCCCATCTCTTAATCGCTGTGCCGCAACGATTCCGTAAAATCCCTGTTCAGCCGCCATCTGATTTGATCCGCTTCCGCTTTTGGTATGTAAAAAACCATTGCCCTTTGAATAGTAAGTCATCAGATTGTCAAGTGTTGTATTTCCGTTTTTAACAAACCTTGCATCGTCAAGAGAAATTCCAAGTTCTGCAAGAGCCACAACTATCTGCACGCAGCTTTCGGAATTTTCCGTTCCCCAGCTTGAGAACCCTCCCTTTCCATTCTGCATTTCTGAAATGCATTGTAGAGCTTCACCTGTAGCCTTTTTCACTGCTTCTCTGTCCTGATATTTTGCAAGAGCCTGCAGAGCCATTCCCGTTATATCAGGATCTGACACTCCATCTCCCACATCGGCACTTTCAGTACCTCCAAACAAGGACCATCCACCGTCAGGAAGCTGGCAATCAAGAATTCGCTGTATGTACATTTCACGGGTTGCTTGTGTTTTAGCAGACGAATTCTGCGGCATGGGATAATTCCCTGAATCAAGAGCAATAAGCGCCCATATAGGACCGTTCAGACCCTGCCATATAGTCTTATCATAATCCCCCAGTGCAGTCAAAAGATTGTAGCCTGCCACATCAGTCGGATCCTTGCCTATTGAAGTAAGTGCAACTATAAGTCGTGAATACTCGGTATATTTCTTGTCATGAAGATTTCCGTCCAGTGATTTCACATATTTTTCAACTGTGGAGTAGTATTTCTGATAATATTCCTCCGAAACCTCATAGCCTGAACGTGCCAGACCAATAACTGCCCATTCTCCTCCTATGGAACCAACCTGGGGATTAGGAACCTGTTTGTACATATATTCAGCCGTACTTTTTACGGCTTCGTCAAGAACTGCATCTTCAACAGCAAATGCAGGTGTAATACTGCTTACAACCATAATAAATGCCATGAGCAGCGTTAAATAGACCTTGCCTGTTTTTTTCATTTGATTTCCTCCAAATCATTTTATAAATAACAACACCTGCATTTAGCGAAAAATGCAGGTGTCCTTGTACCAAACTGTTGAATAATCAGATAAATTAATGATTAAACGCTTGACCTGTAAATTATTTTTCGCCGGAAAATAATACTACAATTATTTAAGCACGTATCTGACTAAGCCCCACCATCGGCAGGCAACACAGTAACCCGATTGTTCAGGATTCACACCTGATTCCGCAACATAAATAATGATATTGCAAATGTATTTATTTTATAGTATTGTACCATTGATGTAATTTCATGTCAATGGTACAGCTCTGCTCATTCATACAATTTCAATTTAGTTGTTACTGTTCACACTTAACCAGAATAGTTTCAAAAAAAATCCCAGAAATAAAATCTGGGATTTTTCATTAGTCAAAGATCGAAGCAATGGTTGAATAAAGATTTTTATTTTTTGTCCGCAATAAATTAACCATTCCCATACTATTGCAAAGATAGTGAATGCTATCAAAGCTCCTGAATGTCATGACTTGTTTTTGCTTACGTTTAAATACCCTAAGTAGTCGTTCGCTTAAGTTATTGTTTGTTGGAACCATCATGTTATGTAAAAACAGAAGATGGCTTT
>ENA-UOOK01003570-UOOK01003570.1-fermentation-metagenome-genome-assembly--contig:-NODE-3570-length-17559-cov-10.808215_pt1 | contig 17559 bp, 14 predicted proteins | sample MGYA00245777_ERZ724023 | MGnify/ENA primary metagenome ERZ724023 (study PRJEB28704, sample SAMN03018312) | fermentation metagenome | biome: anthropogenic terrestrial biome; feature: soil...
AGCTCAAACATTGGCGGCGGAAGCTCGGGAGGAGGGTCTGGAGGCGGAGGCGGAAGGAGCTGGTAAAATGACTGTAGCAATAAAAAAGAAAATCAATATTCCCGACCCGGCCATGGGGCCCATCGGGTTTACCGCAGCAAGTTTTAAAACAGCAATTTTAGGAATAGGTCAGGTGCTTAAAAAGCCTAAAATATTATTTACAACTTTATTTATATCGGCACTTCAGGCAGCATTATCCTACCTGAAAATTCTCATGCCCTCATCCTTTTTGGTTACTATAGCAAGCTTCTTTACCTTTGCTCAAGGGGGAATGTATGCAGGCCTACTTGGTGCTGCAGGAGGAATTGTAGGAAAAGGAATATATGCATGGTTTATGAATACTTTGTTTTTTTCGGGTTCCAAGGGTAAAAGCAAAAATGAGCAAAATGAACATAATGAGAAAAAAACAAAGGGAAAGTTTGCTCTTTTCTTAGCAGGAATTGGTATTGCCCTTATAGCATATAACTTTTTAACTGGCAATGCATCCATTGAAAACAGTGTTATAGGTATAACAGCACTTGCAGCTTGTGTAAGAGCGATTAAGAAAAAAAATGGATTTTTAATCGGATTAATATGTTCATTTACAAAGGGACGAATGTCAAGAAATATTGCAGCCGGTGTTATAAAGGGAATGGCCTTGGGATTCTTGGCAGGTGTTTTGTCATCACTAAAATTTACAGGGACAATTTGTTACATGGCAGGAGCCATAATATTTATCCTTGCATTAATTCTATTAGCCGGAAGAAAAAGAACTGTTGCAGCTGCGGCGGCTTTGATTTTGGTTTTAAGCTCTGCTCTTCCTGCTTATTCCTCGCTGGCTCCAAATTCTGACGGGTGGATGACTCCGTGGGAAGCTTACGACATCATTTACAATGAAGGTTCCTTTGATAGCTATAATGAGCTTACACAGGCAATGGATGCTTCGCCGCCTGCTTCAATGGAACTTACTCTTGTTGCTATGGGAGACTCAAGTTATTTTTATGAGTCAGACCGAGTAAAAAGCCAAAATGTCTTAGCTATAGATGGTAATAGTGATACCTTTAGCATAGACAGCCCTGAATCCTGGTATTTCAAATTTACAAGCTCCATGAATTTGATATTAGAAGACAACGGATGGTATGTTGATTCAATAACATCTTACTCAATCAACAATTCGTGGACAAATTTAGAAACGGAAGAGGGATTGTACAGCGACTACCAAAGATGCGGTTTTCCATATTTTCCAACTTTACCTATGGAGGCCGGAGAGTTTTATATTATAATTCCAATTGAATTCCAATATGGAGATGAGACGAAGGTTTACAGTAGAACTGAATTATACGCCCGGGTTGACCGAGTGAAAAGAACATATAGTGAAGAAGATAACTCTCAGCCTTATGCTGGAAATTGGGAGCTTAAAGAAATAAAGTCATATTTTATAGAAAGGACTAAGGACAGCTATCATAGTGCAGAAACACATGAATTTAAAGATGAGTTTTCAGGCAGCGACCCTACTTATGATACGATTGCCACTGTTTCTGGAAATACGATAAATTATAAAATTATAACTGATTATCCTCCTGCTGTTAAAAATAGCTTAAGCTTTACAGCTGAATTCGGTGAACTTCCGGCTCAGATGAAGGCTTTTGAAACATTAAGAGTCACAGCAAGCGGGTCGGGTTTTTATGAGGATGAAATAAATAATGAAAGCGAAACCTACGATTCAGTTCCAATTTCAGTGGGATTTTTACCTGGTCTTCGTCCGGATAAGTTCAGCACAGCTGAATTCGATTCAGATACAGTGGTTTACCCCTTAGGAACAGGATTAGGAGAAGTTTGGTTTGAAAATATAAATGGAGCGTTTCAGGCTGCAGCTCCTCAAGGGCAGGAAGAAGGCGAGCTTTTGACTGTTGAACTTATCTTAGGCAGTAACAGTGCTTATGATGCAACCGCTTCAAGACATATGGGAACTCCTGTAATTGCATATATTTATGAATGGAATATGAAGGGTTTAATTCCAGCAGGAACTGAAGACGAAGAGGATGAAGATACCGGAAGTGATGGCGGCTGGTGGAGCGGAACGGATACAGATGAAGAATGGGTCGAACATGCAAGCGAAGAAGAGACAGTGGCTATCGGTGCTATGTCAGCCATTGCTGCTATTGCAGGAGCTGGGGCGGCAGCAGCTGGTAGCTTAAGCTTAGGTCCCGGCGGAGGTTACGGTTCATATATAAAAAGGAACAAGGATGGGGACATTGTAGTAAGAGATCCCGTTACGGGGGAAGAAAGCTTGTATGTAGAGAACAAAAAAACAGGACTATATACAAATCCTTTAACGGGTGCCGACTATACTGAGGATGAACTTACAAGTAATGTAGCTTCACGGGCAGAAAATGCAGATGCTTTAGGTCTGGATTACCAAACGGCACAAGAGGCGATAAAACAGCAACGCAAGGATAATCAGAAATTAAGCTCTGCAGAAAGTGAAGTAAATCTTGAAAAAAGCATGAAGAAACTGCAAAAAGATTTGGAAACAAAAGGAGCCATCGGTGACGATTATGCAGAAGAGTTAGGAAAGAAACTTAAAAGACTTCAAAGTCAGAAAAAAATTGACGGTGAGTTTAATAAAGATGATTTGAAAAAATTCCAGCGTACCTTCAACAAATGGACGCGAGGAGATATTGCAGGAAATAAAGGACTCCCTAAAGCAGAAAATGATTGGGAAATATACAAGCAGGGATTGGCATTATCAGGCGAGGAGATAGCAAGGGGAGACAGCTGGAAATCTATAGGACTTCGTGTGACAGTGGGGCTTTTAACAGGTAGTCTTGCAGCTAGGGGGGTTATTACTCTTGCCGGTGCTGCTGTTGCAGAAGCTGGGTTGGAGCTTGGGCAGGCAGGTTATACAATGAAGGATTATGTAGATAAGGGTGGAGACGACTGGAAGGAAGGAGCTAAGCAGGCAATCACAAAAACATTGGTGGGTGAAGGCATAGGAAGGTCTATAGGTTTTGGATTAAAAGGTATTGGTTTTGCTGTGTCAAAGACAGGGCAAGTATTATCAAAAACAAATGCAGGAAAATATATTGTGGATGGGATTTCAGATGCTCTAGAAAAAACTTCAAGAGTACTAAATGCTAATGTAGGGGATGTGCCAAAGGTTATAAAACAAATCAGCAAGGAAGCAAGCGAATCTGCTGCCGCAGCAAAAAAAGCAGCTTCAATGGCAGGAAAATTAAAAGCATCAACAGCAAAACAAGCTACACAAAGTGCTGATGATGCAGCCAAAAAAGCTGTTCAAAGTTCTGATGATGTAGCCAAAAAAGCTGCCCAAAGTGCTGACGATGCAGCCAAAAAAGCTTCTCCTCCAAAAAACGTAAAGGATACAGAAGCATACAAGCAAGCATCCAAGCAGGTTGACGATAGTTTAAATAAATCAAAAGCGGCTGCAGCTGAAAAAATAGAGAAATATAAAAATAGTGTAAATAAAAATCCTGACTTAGCATCCAGGAAAGCAGCCCATGAAGAAGGCGGCAAAATAGGAATGGAGAAAGTTGAAAAGCTTGAGCAGGCAAGGAAGTCACTGGATAGCAACCCTGATTCTCCTGAGCTTAAAAAAGAATTTGAAAATGCAGTAAGAGATGTTCAAATAAATAAACACGCTCAAAAGGTAATGAATGAAAAGAAATTAGCAGGCAATGACACACGCCAGGGATTCAATGACTTTAAAGTTAAAAAAGATGCGGTGGTATCACTTAATACAAGTGAACGTGTCGCATTAGAATTAGGTCTTGACCCAAAAAATGTAAGCAATGTGCAGGCTACTAATTCCATGGATACATCAGGCGTTGGAGATATAAAAGGTGTTGCTGTCAAAAGTGATTTTGGTGTTAAAAAAGGAACAGCACCGAGGAAATTCACGGAAGCAGACCTTGATTTAAATTCCCTCGAAAAGAAGGGCGGAGAAAAAATAAGCATTGACTTAGACCAGACATATCGAATGGAAATAAAAATGAAAGATGGCACTGTTGTTGTCAAAGATATACCTGCTTCTAAAGTAAAAATAATTCAGAACGAAGAGGTTTATAAAGTATGGAATGACGGCCAGCTTCCACTGAAGCCTGACGGTACGGTAGACCATAAAGCAGTTGAAAAATTTGCCGAGGACATGGACTATACGGTAGTAGATGCAAGAAGTGCTGATGCTTATGGCACCGTAGGTGATTTGCAACAGGCATTGAAAAATGACGGTACAATACGAAAGTATGATGACCCTGAGGTTGTAAGTAAGGCAATTTCATATAAATCAGATGAATGGCTTGTTAAGGGCGGTAAGAAAATGACGGATGGTAACATAATAGGGGCTGAGGGAGACATTGCAGAAGGTATAAGACAATCAACCAAACAGTTTGACAGCCAGTATGTGTATCAAGTAAAAGCAATAAACACTAATGCAGGCAAAACAAAGATAGTTGTAAACAAGAAATTGGCTGAAGGCATGGAAGTTTTAAAGCAAATTGGTTATGGTGAAGGAAAACTAAGCCCTGCAGAGGCAGAAGCTATACTAAGTGAAATGGGAACCAACACAGAAGACCTTATGAAGCTTTTAGCGGACGAAGTTGAAATCATCAACAGATTTATAGCAGGAGGTAAAAAATGAACAATATAACATACAGTATACCAAAAGACCTTGTAGTATCCGCAGGAAATTACCTTGGAATAAAAGCAAACCGCCTTGCCGGGTACTTTGGATTTGCAGAAAGCTCCCAAAGCGTAAAGATTGAAGAAGGATGGGAGGAAGTTTTGCCTATAATCCTTAAACCTCGAAATTTTACGGGAATGACAGCGCTTTTTGAAGACGACAGCTTTCTTTTTACCAACATTGTTACAAGTGAAGAAGAAGCTGCATTCTGTGGCCAAGAGGAGGGTAATTTAAAAATAATGCCTATGTCTCAGATGGAGATTATAGAGCTTCTATCATCATATCTTAAAGAAACAGAAGATAGGCAAAAAATAAAACAGGAATTATCGATAGATGCCCTAATTTGCATGCTGTCTATAGCTGACAGCATCAAGCGGGCGAAGCTTGAAAATATCCTCAATCCTTCAAAAACAGAATTTGTTATTACAGAAGAAATTTTACAAATTGAATTTCAATACAACCAAGAATCAAGAAATTTAAGATGGCTCTCTGCATTTTTGGCGGAGCTTAGATGGGAATCAAAGCCCCTTGATTTCAAGAAGGCACTTAAGGAGCTTTCAAAAGCAGGAATTATCCGGTATAAAGATAGCAGTGTTGAAGTATCTGAAGACGGTGAGATTTTCTTTGAGGAGCTATTAAAAAGAAAAACAATATTAGGCTTAAGAAGTGTTTTCTATCACCAAGGGGTTATAAATTACTTAGCCATGGCATTGATGAGAACAGAAAACTACCTTTGGTTATTGGATGTTACAGACAAGGCATGCATCATGTCTTTAAATTATGAGGAATTGCAAGGAATGATAGGAACAATGATTTCACCGGGAGAAGAACCCCCTGAGATAGAAGCTTTGACGACAGATGATACAGAAATCAAAATGAAAGCCGAACGGTCAGCCGAGCCAAATGCCGATGTGGAAGCAGAGATAAAGGTCGAAACTAAAGCTGAATCGGAGGACATCAATAAAGAACAGAAAAAATCTATAACACCTAAGTTTTGCAGGAACTGCGGGCAGAAATTGAGTAGCGGCTCGAAGTTCTGCAAAAAGTGCGGAACAAAAATATGATTAGCATACATAGCGTATTATCATGATAAGAAAAAATATTGCAGGATTTTGGCTGTTGTTTATGTCATTAATAGCTTTTAGCGGATTTTATGTCTATTATGAATTAAGTGGTGATGCCGAAGGAATTGAGGTAGGTAAAATTGTCGGCGGTATGCTTTTAGCATTGTCAATAATTAGCTTTATAAAAATTAGACCGTGGAAATAGAGGTGAAAATATGTTTTGTGAATCATGCGGTAAAAATATATCTGATGAAAGCAGGTTTTGTGAATATTGTGGAAGTGAAGTCATTCCTGAGATTTTTATTCAATCTGATGAAGACACAGACAATGATATAAATCACCAACAAGAAAACGAGCAACATTACGAACAAGAAATAGAAGAGGAATATCATTATGATAAAACCGGAATGCCTAAAAAATCAGGCTTAATAAAGAAGTTATCAATTTTTCTCGTTTTAGCTCTAATACTGATGGCCGGATGTTATCTTATAAGTCAATTCATAGGCAAGAATCCCCAAAAAACTGTTGAAAATTCAACTAAACCACCAATGGGCAGCGAAAGTATATCTCAGGAGGCACAGCCTACCGTCAACGGTCCCGAAAACAATGGGGCCGAGAACAATTTACCTGCAGCCAATGATTCTGTAACAATAAATGAGGATGATTTCAATTGGCATTTTGAGGAGTATTATTATGAGATACCTGATGGAGCCATTGAACTTTCTTACATGGACATATTGGGAGAGTGGAAACTGATGGCTGTAAATTATGTGCCGGACACTGAAGAAATTCATTTTTCAACAGCATTGATTAATGAGTATAGTCCTGATTCGGCTCATATGGGAGCAAATACATCGGTTCTTTTAACTTATCAATACACAGAATTCGATGGAGAGAAGTATTTTTATGATGAAGAAGATTCAACCGACATGGTATTGTGCAGCTATGGAGAAGGAATTCTACAAATGGCCTTGGGAGATGACAAAGTAATGGATGTTATTTTTTGGGAGAAGGAAGGGAAACAGTACGGGCAGAGTTATTTATTCAGGGATGATGACAATGACGGATTTGCAGATTTGGTTTTTTCAATGGCGTTTGTGCGATGAAAAATTGCTAATTATAATATAAAACAGCAGGAGGTAGATATGTATTGTGAAAAGTGCGGATATGAAAATAAGGATGATGCTGTATTTTGTGAGAACTGCGGTGAACAGATAAACAAAACAGAAACAGAAAAGGTAATAGAATCAGACGATGCAGTGGCTGTAGAAACAGCCGAAATTCAGGAAACAAGCGTGGCAGAAAAAATAGAAGGGATTCAAGAAACAGAAGAAATTCAAGAAACAGAAGAAATTCAAGAAACAGAAGAAATCCAAGAAACAGAAAAGATTCAAGAAGCAGCGGAGTTTGATGAAACAGCTGTAGAACAATCAACTATTATTTCAAAAAATATTACCAGGAGCAGTGAAGGAAGTTACAACTGGATGTACGAATTTTCCTTGTGGAAAAATCCTGCAGTCCTGATAACGGTTTTTAAAGTTTCGCTTATAGCCTTGATGGTTCCAGCGTTGTTAATGTTCTTTTTAACATTAGGAGAAGGTATAGGGGAAGCTTTTAATCTTTTACTATCCATGATTGGAATAGGATTTGTTTTGATGACTGTTCTTATGGTTGCGGGATATGTAATGCTCAGCATAGCCTATGGCGGTAAATACTATGTATTGTTTAAAATGGATAAGAAGGGTGTTAATCATATTCAATTGGACAAACAGCATAAAGAAGCACAGGCCTTGGGATTTCTTACGGCTTTAACAGGTCTTTCATCAGGCAATATTTCTGCAGCAGGAGCAGGGCTTTTGGGAGCTTCCAAAAAAAGCCTCTACACAAATTTCAAGAAGGTAAAATCCGTTAAATTCAGTCCAAGGATGAATACAATTTATTTAAATGAATCCTTTAATAAAAATCAGATTTATGCAGAAGGAGAAGATTTTGATTTTGTGAAGGAATTTATTTTGGAGAATTGCCCGAAAAATGTAAAAATTATTGAAAAATAGCAAGTCTCAAAATATAAATATAAGGGGGGAATTTCTTTGAATAAAGTGAAATATTGCAGGAAATGCGGCAATATAATCAGTGAAGGTGTTAAATTCTGCAGACATTGCGGTGCTTTGCAGAACAATCAGTCAAAATCACCATCTATTAGCGATTCGCAACCTTCGAAGAAAAATACAAAAGGACCGGATGTTTTTGATAATGGCATAAAGCAGAAACAAAAAGAAAAATATTACAACAATAATGAAACAAAAACAGTAAAAAAGAAAAGAGGAATATTTGGGAAAGCCGCAGCACTTTTGCTGGTAATTTTTATAGCAGTCAGTATAATAAACTTCTTAACAGATGAGCCCTATGAACCGGGAAGTGTTTTAACTACCGCTGAAAGGGATGAAAAGGGGAGCATAGGTGAATATGTATTAAGTGATGTAAAAATATCTGATGATGATTTGAATATACCTGCCCAGTCAGGATTTGTGAGTCCGGAAGAGCCGGAAATTGCTATAGAAAATATTTTTATCAATTTTTCTGCTTATAATTTAGACGGAACAAAGGAAGTAAAAGTCAAGAAGCTAAAGCAAATCAGCGACAGCGAAAAAGGCTTTACAATCCAGGCCTATGATTTTGAAATAGAAGGTATTTCAGAATTTAACACACCTGTTTATATTGAAATGCAATATTATCCGGCAGTAGAAGACAACATGTATGAAGAAAATACCATATTTGTTCAGCATTATAATATAAACGAAAATAAGTGGGAGATGATACCCAGCTGGATAAATGCCGAAAACAATACTGTTTCAATTCTTACCAATCATTTTTCCACCTTTGCCGTATTCCAGGATGATAATATTGAAGAAGCTAAGAAAATAGCCCATTTATTTCAGTATTCAGGTCAATATAAAGGACCTTTAACACCTGTATATTCAACGGGAAGGAATATCGAAAGACATTTCCTGCATGTTGATGAAACAGTTTTTCAAAAATATATTGATTATAAAACAGTACCGGTGAATGATTTTGCTTCAGGTTTTTTAAATGTTATGAACCATGGATCATCAACGGGAGAGTATTTTTTCTATGCTGCATCCCCGGAGATTTACAAAAACACTGTTGATGGTTTCAGTAATGCAGGGAAACTTTTCGTATTTTCAAAAATTGCATACCAATGGTACAATGGCGTGGCGACGGAGGATATTATTTTGGATAATATTTTTGACCTTACCGAAATAGCCATAGGTACAACAGGAACACTCATAGCAGCACCTGAACTCACAGTAATTGCAGGAGGAGTCTGGCTGACAGGTTTGTCCTATGATGTTGGAACCACGGTTTATGAGTATGTGTCTGAAAATGAACCAAGATATTTAGCTTATCGTTTAGCCAGTGAATCCGGTTCTGTCAAATATTTGCCGGATGAAGAAATCTGCGTCTATTGGAAAGAAATAGACGACCCTTCTTATTCAAGATATGATATGGATTTGGCAAAAAGCAGACACAGAAGTATTAAGCTTACCGGAGAATACGGATGGGCACAAGCTTTTAATGCCATACAGAAAAAATATAAAGAAAATCCCATAGAAATGACCAAAGCCTTAGAAAGGCTCTTAGAGTCCTATTTAGACGTTTTCTGGTACCATTATGATATAGGTGAACTTACTGACCTTCTTAAGTCTGTTGATACAGGTATTATTTTCACGTCGAATTTATATGATGAATGGGAATGGCCTACAGAACCTGAAATTCAAGAATATAAAGCAAGTTACAGACAGAAAATGAAAGAATACCTGAGACCAGTCATGAAAGCAATGGCTCAAAAAGCCCTTTTGGAATTAAATGAACTTACATTAAAAGAGGTAGGGAAACTTTGGGATGTGGTAAATATGATAATTGATTTTCAAATCATTGACGAAAACTTAAAAGCCGGAGAATTTTTTCCATCTTCACCCTTGTCGGATATGACAATTAAGCTATCAAAGCTGAGTGAAGATGCAAAACCCCATGAATGGATATGCTCTGAAAGAAGAGAAAAAAGAAATGACGTTTTCAGCTGTAATCTTTATGCTTATATTAAAGCAGGATGTCCTGCAAATGTAGAATTTTATGAGGATAATACAGAAACAGGCATCTCCGAGCTTGTAATTTCCAAAGAATTCACTCTGTCAAATCCGACTCTTATTTCTGTTGACAGCAGCTTTGAAGATATAAACGGAATTTATACGGGCAAAGCCATAGGAGGAAGTTATACTTCCGGACAAGAAATGGACCTCTACTATAAAGCAATCAGAATCGAATCAAACAAAGATGGAATTCTCATAGGACCTTGTCTGGAAAACGGGGACTATGATCCTGATTATTTGGTTCAATGTGTTTTCAATGAAGAAACAAATCAATATGAAGGAAAAGTCAAGAGAGAATCCGGCAGCCAATGGATGGAGCTTAATTTTATAGCCGAAATCTATGGAGTTTACAAAAAGCCAAGAGCAAAGGTTGGCTATAGCCAAACCATATCTTCAAGACCAGGTTCCTTATATGTATACGAATATGACGTGGAAAGAACGTCTCCATTAAAAGGAAGCTCTGTGGTAAGATTCGGTGGCACTACTGAAACTCAGACGCAGGCACCAACAGGGGGAGGGCTGCCTGTAGGCGGATTTACAGGACCGATTATACCTGAAGGAGATTAGGCACATTATGAAAATTAAATTCAAAAATTACTCATCCGAAATTATAGCTGCACGTGTAATTGTTTTATTGCTTTTAATTACATCAAGCTGTCAAAAAAGCAATGACATGCCTCCCAAAATGGAAGGACCGGAGCCTGAACCCCATAAGGGTGTTTTTGCCAGCGAAAATGCCGTGCTTACTTTTGACGGCAATAATACCGTATTTGTTGAATTTGATGAAGAATACATGGAAGCACTTGATAATCCACCAAACAACACATACTACAGCTATGTGTTCACCTGGTATGAATTCGGCGAATACAGATATGACGGGGCGACAAATTTAACTCTTTACCATGAAGAAACCACCACTCGACTGGATTTTTCAATAGAAGGAAACACCACTGCCGACAGAATAACAATTTCTCACATAGTCCCGGGGAATGAGAACTTAGTATTTGTCAAACAAGATTAATTACCGATATGGTTGCCGACGAAGATGTATCAGCGAGCTTTACTCACTGCAGTTAAAAGTAAAGCACTTTCATAAGGATATTTTAGTTGAATATGTATGTATTAACAAAAAACCCATCCTCCTGCAATATAGCGGGAGGCTGAGTTTTATTTTTGACAAAATTATTTTTTTCTTTTAAGTGATTTTCCGCTTTTGGTGCCGAAGAAGGTAAATAAAATTATCAATACAATATAGACAATATAAAGTATGTTAAACTCTTTAATAGTGTAAAATATAAGCATAACCACACCGGGAAGGCTCAATGCCAACATGTGGCCCCAAGGTTTGACAGGTCTTATAAATCCTATTATTAAACTTAGAACACCATAAATTATTAAAATTATTAATATAGTAAGTATTCTTTCGTAGGTGCCTCCGTCAGAAAAAACTGAAACCATTACGCCGAAAAATCCCAACACTATACCAATGACAAGAGTTACTATTATACTGATTAATTTTTTCTTATTTTTATTATCCATGAGAACTCCTTTTTTCTTAAATTATATGAGTATTATACCCAAAACATTATTGTTGACGCAATAATTTGATTAATTATAATGTGTGAACTGTAACTGGCAATGAAGGAGTATTTGCCGGATTATTAAAAAAGTGTGGAATAATTAGGAAAAATGTATTATAATTATCTCAAGACGGGAACATGTTATGAAATCGATTTTAAGGAGGCGTCACGGGGTTATGAGCGGTAAAATCCCGGTTGCAGACATCCACTATTACTCGGATAATCTTAATAGCAAATTGACTACAGACGACTCTGTTTGGAAATTAAGAAGATAGAAAGTCCCTTCAAATATGAAGGGTTTTTGATTTTTGTTGCACTTTAGGCACTTTATTGATACAATTTTACATATGAAGACCAAGGAGGATAATAATGAACAAAACTAATATCAGTGCAAAATTAAAAGGGAATATGGCCTTTGAAATGGATATCAACGGCCATACTGTAATAACAGATACCACTGTGGAAAACGGAGGAAATGATTTAGGCCCAAGCCCTAAGGCACTTTTACTGGCAGGTTTAATAGGATGTTCCGGTATAGATATAATGAGTATCACAAAGAAAATGAAAATTGAATTAGATGATGTTAATGTGGATATTGAAGCTCAAACAAGGGATGAAGATCCTAAAATATATACCTACATAAATATAGTATATAAGTTTAAAGGAAAAGATATACCATATGACAAGGTTAAAAAAGCAGTCAAGCTTTCGATGGAAAAATACTGCGGTGTATCTGCAATGCTTGAAAAAGCAGTGCCGATAACATATGAAGTAGTTGTGGAAGAAAGATGACCTAACCCTTTTTATAAGTGGTATGGGGACACACCTTTACTATAGGGTTAGTCTCTGTGGGCAAAAGGAATGTCCCCGAATAAATATTTTTGTGAATGAGACTGCGGAAAACAGGAGGGAAAGATGAACTGGACTGAGGTTTCTATATATACAACAACAAACGGATTGGAAATAATTAACGGAGCATTGATTAAACTGAATATCAATGATGCCGTAATTGAAGATGCAAATGTTTTTGATGAATTCTTAAATGATAAAACACTTAACTGGGATTACTTTGATGAAGACCTGTCAAAAATGAAGGATATTGAAAGCTGCATCAAGGTATATTTGGCAGACAATAACCAGGGAAGCGAACTGCTTAAGAATATTTATAAATTTATTGAAAAATTAAAAGATGATAATATGAATATAGATTTGGGAAGTCTTAGGACGGAAACAAAGGTTCTCAATGATGAGGACTGGGCAAACAACTGGAAGCAGTATTTCAAGCCATTTGTTGTTTCAGATAAAATTGTAATTAAGCCATCCTGGGAAGAATACAAAGACTCCGCACAAGGGAAAACTATTCTTGAAATCGACCCGGGTATGAGCTTTGGCACAGGGCAGCACCATACAACACGCCTTTGCATTGAGCAGATAATCAAACACATAAACAAAGATATGTCAGTGCTGGATATGGGATGCGGAAGCGGTATATTGTCAATTGCTGCATTGCTTCTTGGAGCAAAGGAATGTACGGGAGTTGATATTGATGAAAATGCTGTTCGAATAGCAAAGGAAAATGCAGCTCTTAATAATATTTTCGATGACAGGTTCACGGTATATTGCGGAGATGTAACCGAGGATAATGCTCTGCAGGGAAAAATCGGGTACAATAAGTATGATATGATTGCTGTCAATATAATTGCACAAATCATCATGGGTATGAGTGAAACCTTTCCAAGGTTTCTAAAAAAAGGCGGCTTGGTTATTGCTTCAGGAATAATTGAAAAATACCTTCAGGATGTAATTGATAATTTTGAAAGCTTGGGGTTTGAAATAATTGAAATAAATCAAAGCGAAGAATGGGTGTCCATAACCGCCAAATATGACGAGGGGACGGGGGTGCTGTTATAAAATGTTTAGATATTTTTGTGATGATGATAGAATTAGCAATGATAAAGTTACAGTTGAAGGCGGAGATGCAAAGCATTTAAAAACAATTCTTCGGGCTCAGCCGGGAGACAGGATTTCTGTTGTGACTGAAAGCAAGGAATACATTGCAGAAATAATAGAAGTAAACAAAGAAAATATAATCTGCACCCTGATTGAAGAAGTGTTAACTTGTAATGAAACTAAAATAAACATAACCCTTTGCCAAGGAATACCCAAGCAGACAAAAATGGAAACAATCATACAGCAAAATGTGGAGCTTGGTGTGAAAAGTTTTATTCCTTTAATTACGGAAAGAACTGTTGTTAAACTCAACGATAAGGATAGAGAGCAAAAAAAGCTTGACAGGTGGCAGAAAATCACCAAGGAATCAGCAAAACAAAGCAAAAGAAATATTATTCCTGAAGTGGAACCAATTATGACTGTTAAGGAGCTTGTTGGAAAGCTTAAGAATGAAGATGCTCTAATTTTAGTTCCTTATGAATTAGAGGATGTAAAGCTGTTAAAGGATGTTTTATATGAACCCAAGCAAAATTATTACATAGTAATAGGCCCTGAAGGGGGCTTTGACATTAAAGAAATTGAAATGTTCCAGGAAATCGGAGCGCATATTGTAACCTTGGGAAAAAGAATTCTAAGGACAGAAACAGCAGGAGTTGTAACTGCAGCAATAGTAATGTATGCCTGCAATGAGATGAACTGACATGACAAGGGGACTGACAAGGGGACTGACGGGGGAACTGTCATATGTTGAGGTAAAAGGAATAAAAATGTATTATAATTAATACGTTATTGTAAGGAGGTTTTGTATAATATGTAAATATTTGTAGGACAAAATTCATACGATATGATTGACAAACTATTCGGAAATGTTTACAATGTAAACGTAAACATATGATTGTTTACGGATTTTTAAAATTAAATATTTTAAAAGGAGGGTTATAATGTCACAGAAGAAGTTGGGATTAGCAGTAAAGGTCCTTATAGGTTTAGCCATTGGTTTTGTCATAGGTCTTATAGTTCATTATATGCCGGGCGGTACACTAAGGGATGATGTTTTAATTAATGGTGTATTCCAATTTGTTGGTCAGGTATTCCTAAGAGGAATAATGATGTGCGTAGTTCCTTTGGTATTTGTTTCCTTAGTAAATGGTGCAGCCAGTATGGGTGACATCAAAAAATTAGGAAAAGTCGGCGGTAAAACAATGGCATTTTATTTGGTAACTACAGCAGTAGCAATAGTAATAGGTCTTGCATTGGCATTTATTATCAATCCGGGTATAGGATTAGATATGGGGGCTATAGATACTGTTGATGTTTCTGCAAGTGAAGGTAAAGGATTAGCACAAGTTCTTTATGAAATGGTACCAAGAAACCCGATTCAGGCATTAGCTGAAGGGAATATGCTTCAAATTATTATATTTGCAATAATGACCGGTATAGCCTTAACGATGATAGGCGATAAGGGTAAAAAGGTACTGGAGCTATTTGAACAATTAAATGAATTAGTAATGAAATTAGTAAGTATGGTTATGATTTTAGCTCCTTTTGGAGTACTTTGTTTAGTAGCCAGGACATTCGGTCAAGTAGGAGTTGCGGCAGTTGTACCATTGTTAAAAACAGTAGCAGCGGTTTATATAGCTTTAGCAATACATTTAGTAGCTGTATATGGCGGAATGCTAAAAGGCCTATCAGGATTGTCGCCGGCCAGGTTCTTTAAGAAATTCTTCCCTGCAATGGCAGTTGCATTCTCCACTGCAAGCAGCAGTGCTACATTACCGGTAACCATGGATTTGACAATAAATAAAATAGGTGCTTCTAAGGACATATCATCATTTGCTCTTCCGCTTGGTGCTACTGTTAATATGGACGGCACAGCAATATATCAAGGAGTATCTGCAGTATTTATTGCACAGGTATATGGAATTGATGTAACACCTGCTATGGCACTTATGATTGTATTTTCTGCCACATTGGCATCAATCGGTACAGCAGGAGTTCCGGGAGCAGGAGCAATAATGCTGTCTATGGTATTACAGACAGTTGGACTGCCCCTTGAAGGCTTGGGATTAATACTTGGTATAGACAGAATATTCGACATGGGCAGAACTGCCATGAATATAACAGGAGACGCTGTTTGTACAACAATAATTTCAAAACAAGAAGGCGAATTTAACGAAGAAATTTGGAATACTGATTTTGGAAAAGAAGGGGCGACTGAATAATTTAACTTTCCCCTAGATAGTCATATCGTTACAGTTCAAACATGGAATAATAAGAGTGCCAGCCTATGTCATTCTGAGGGCTTTAGCTCGAAAGATGCCCTAACCCGTTTTTCAGAGTTAGTAACGTTATATCTGTTTACTATCGGTAATCCAATGATTAGTATTGCACAAACTTATTTATAAATGATATAATGGGAGCTGAAAATCAGCTCCTTTTATAGTTTCAATGGATATTAATAATAAGGGCGCAGCCTTGCCATTGAACAAACCATTTTTAATTGTCATTCTGAGGGCTTTAGCCCGAAAGAATCTCAGAATTCAAGGAAGGGGGACACACCTCTCCTATTGGGATAGTCTTTGAAGCAAGAGGAATGTCCCCGTATTATGAGATCCTTCGCTATCACTCAGGATGACAAGCATAAGATCTTTCGTTATCACTCAGGACGACAATAAGAGATCACTCAGATTTACGATTAGAGGTAGTTATGAGAAAATTAGGAATTTACATACACATTCCATTTTGCGTTAAAAAGTGTGGTTACTGCGACTTTTATTCGGTAAAATGGGATGAAATATCAGAAAATAAATATATTCAATCAGCAATTAATGAAATAAAAAGCTACAGTGAATTGAAGGATGAATATATTGTTGATACCATTTTTATCGGGGGAGGAACCCCCTCTATTATTTCCGCCCAAAATTTAGAGAATGTAATAACCGCCATAAGAAACACATTTATAGTGGAAGAAAATGCGGAAATAAGCATAGAAGCAAATCCCAATACTCTTAATGTAAAAAAATTAAATGCATGCAGCTCGATAGGAATTAACAGATTAAGTATCGGAATTCAATCGTTAAATGATGATATATTAAAAAACATAGGAAGAATACACAATTCCAAAGAAGCTTTAGAAGCAGTAGAAAATGCCAAGCAATGCGGGTTTACAAATATTAATGCAGATGTTATGTTCAACATACCGGGACAGACCATCGATGATATAAACAATACCATTTCTCAACTAATAAAAAAAGAAATCAGACATATTTCCTTTTATTCTTTGAAATTGGAAAAAGGAACACCAATGTATCTATTGGAAAAAAACAAGAAAATTGTAATGCCTGAAGAAGATGACGAAAGAGAAATGTATTATTCAGGCAGAAATCTTATGGAAAAGAATAATTTACTGCAGTATGAAATTTCTAACTTTACCGTGAAAGGATATGAGTGCAGGCATAATTTGAAGTATTGGAATCAAGAAGAATATATTGGAATCGGTCCTTCTGCTCACTCTTTTTTAGAAAATATGAGATTCAACAATCCTTCATGGCTGACAAAATTTATAGTAAGCGGTGAAAGCGGAACTTTTGAAAGAAACATTAGTGAAGTAATGGATGAAAAAGAGCTTATATTTGAATATATTATCCTGCGTTTAAGACTTACAGAAGGACTTAGATTTACAGACTTTAAAAATAAATTTTCAAAAGACTTCAAAGAAACATACAAAAAGCAAATTAAACACCTATTAATAAATAATCTTATTGAAAGTGATGAGTGTACAATAAAACTAACAAAAAAAGGTATGGATTTATCAAACTATGTTTTCAGAGCTTTCACCAAGAGACCATAAGCCCAGAGGGGACGGTTCTCGGTGGACAACCATCCCCTCTGGGAACCCTGGGCTGGGAAAAAATGTCCACCGAGAACCGTCCCCTCTGGATGCGAGAACCGTCCCCTCTGGACGCGTCCCCCCGTCATATGACAGTCCCCCCGTCCCCCCGTCACAAAAATTTTGTATCAGTTCTGAAAGGCAAAAATAATTCGCACTAATTTTCATTTAAATACAGCCTTTC
>ENA-UOOK01003571-UOOK01003571.1-fermentation-metagenome-genome-assembly--contig:-NODE-3571-length-17552-cov-61.733783_pt1 | contig 17552 bp, 14 predicted proteins | sample MGYA00245777_ERZ724023 | MGnify/ENA primary metagenome ERZ724023 (study PRJEB28704, sample SAMN03018312) | fermentation metagenome | biome: anthropogenic terrestrial biome; feature: soil...
TTGTTATAAAACCGACTTTAAAAACTTTATGAACTTTTAACTTTATAAACTCAGGCCAGCAGTTTGACACTCCTGAAGCATCGTCTTACTTAATTCCCATTTTCTTTTTTAGATCTTTCGGAATAGCATCTTTATGAACAACTATATTCATAGTTTTATATTTTACAAAACTTTCTGAAGCATAAAAATATCCATCATACTCGTTGCTTGCTGCCCAAGAGTTTTTTACATAATAATATTTTGTGCCGTTTTGATCTGTACCCATTCCACAAATCAACATTCCGTGGTCGTCTGTAGTAAGGTAATTGTCAAAAGCTTCTTGTCTCATTTCTTGAGTAATAGTTTTTTCAGGAACTGGTTTGTCTAAAGCATATAAAAGACTTTCTTTTTCTCTTGCAGAAAGTTTTTCCCATTTATCTCTTTCTAAACCATCTAAGTCAGGTCTGTCTTCTTCTGGAATTACAGCAAAACCTCTTGTCCATTTGAATCCTTTTTCGCTAACATCAGAACCCCAGCATACTGTAAAATCGTTGTTAATAGCATTGTCTAAAACTTGCATCATTTCGTCAATAGGTAAGTTGTAAGCAGTTCCCCAAGCCCAGTTGTCAGGAATTTCAAGAATAAATTTTTCATAAAATGGATGATGTGTATATGAAGTAATATTTATATAATCATCAGTATTTATTCCTAAATATTCTGCAAATGATTGTGGAGTGTATTTTTTACCTTCATAAGTAAACTCTTCTGGAACTTCGCCAAGATAAGCATCTAAAATGCCGTTGTAGCCTCTTAGCCAAGCTGTAGAAAGTTTTTTATTACCATTTTTAATAACAGCGTCAACATAGCCTTTTAAAACAGCATCTAATTCACCGTGAACATGATTAGTTTCGCCATAGTTTAAGCCTGTGTAAACATCTTCAGGAACAATTCCATGTTTTTTAATTACATTAAACACATCATGGAAAGCACCACCACCACTAAAATTAATTTCGCCATGCATTCTTACATACTTTTCAGCTTTGTCGTTGTAAGTATAACGTACAATAAAAAGTTCTGCAAGGTCGATTTCTGGTTTGCCAAGGCGTAAAAGTTCAGATTCAATAAATGCTAAACCACTATAGCTCCAGCAAGTACCAGCTCTGTATTGGTCTTTTACAGGTGTTGTTTTAACTTCTTTTTTTAAGGTGAATACATAAGATTCATCTTTTTTCTCAGTGTCGTCTTGAGCAATTACCGATACGCTTAAAAACGAAATTGCTAATAATCCAAGTAAAAACTTTTTCATAAATTCAGATTTTATTTAATTTTAATATTAATTTATTTATGCACAAATTTAATAAAAGTTTTTGTTTATACAATAATATTTGAATTTTATAATACTTAGAAAAAAGTTAAAACAACAAGTATGATATGATTAGCAAAGCTTTTGTGTTGTTCTAAAAATTTATTTGTAATCCATCGTAGGCTAATTGAATTTTTTCGGGCAATTCAGAATTTATTTTATCGTATAAACCCATAGAACAACTGATATGTGTTAAATAAACTTGTTCGGCTTTTGTACTTTGAGCTATGTTTATAGCTTCGTCTAAAGAAAAATGTTTATTATGTTTTTCATGCCTCAATGCATTGATTATGAGAATTTTGCAATCTTCAATTTTTTTAAGCTCTTTTTCAGAAATAAAGCTAGCATCTGTAATGTAAACAAAATCATTAATTCTAAAACCAAGAATTGGTAGTTTCCCTTGCATTGCTCTAATTGGAAGAATTTCTATGTCGTTTATTTTAAATTTTTCTTCAGAAATTGTATTTATTTCAAATTTTGGAATTCCAGGATAATTTGTATTAAAAGAGTAGGAGAATTCATTTATAATTGCATCGGCAACTCTTTTTTCGGCGTAAATTGGTATTGCCGAGTTTAACAAATAGTTGAAAGGTCTTAGGTCGTCCAAACCACCAATATGGTCGCGATGTTCGTGAGTAATTAGGACAGTATCAATTTTTGTGATATTTTCTCTTAGCACTTGTTGCCTAAAATCAGGTCCTGCATCTATAATAATATTTGTATTATCTAATTTTAGAAAAATTGAGGTTCTAAGTCTTTTGTCTTTGCTGTTTGTTGAAGTGCATACTTCGCACTTGCACCCAATAACTGGCACGCCAAGCGAAGTTCCTGTACCTAAAATAATTGCTTTCATAAATATTTTGATACAAATTTAGTAAAAATATTGTTAAGCGAAATATTAATGATAGGTAAAAATAGTTTTTTAACTAAGTTTTATTTTAACTTTGCAAAATAATGATAAAAGAAATGAACTTTAAATCTTGTCTATATTTAATTCCTAATTTGATTGGTGCAACAGATGTTGATGATGTTTTGCCAAAGAATTTATATTCTCAAATTTCTCATATTAGACATTTTATTGTTGAAGATATTCGCAATGCAAGAAGGTTTTTAAGAAGTTTGTCAAAAGATTTTGTTATTGATGATTTAACTTTTTATGAGTTGAATAAACATACAGAAATTGAGCAAATTGAAGATTATTTAAAAGTTTCTGAACAAGGTTTAGATATAGGTTTGTTGAGTGAAGCTGGTTTGCCTTGTGTTGCTGACCCAGGAAACTTAATAGTACAATTAGCTCATAAAAAAAATATAAGAGTAAAACCACTTTCTGGTCCTTCTTCAATTTTTATGGCATTAATGGCTTCGGGAATGAATGGTCAGAATTTTGCTTTTAATGGTTATTTACCTATTGATAATTCTCAAAAGATTTCTAAAATAAAAAGCTTAGAAGCTCGTTCTCGCAAAGAAAATCAGTCACAAATTTTTATGGATACACCATTTAGAAATGATAAATTATTAAGTGATTTACTTTCTACATTAAATCCTGAAACTTATTTGTGTGTAGCTTCAAATATTTCTTGTGAAGATGAAATGATAATTCGCAAAAAAGTTGCTGATTGGAAAAAAATAAATATTTCATTAAATAAAAAACCTTGTATTTTTATTATTTAGTTTTGTGTAAGTATGAAAAAAGTATTCAAAATATTATTGCTTATTGTTGCTCTTGCAATTGTTGTGTTAAGTTCGGGAAGAATTTTTAATTACGAAATAAAATCTGGTTCAAAACCTAATTCAAATAAAAATAAAGAAGTCAACGAAAAAACTAAAATTTTCCCTGAATTAGTAGCTGATTACAATTATTATTTACTCGACAGTATAAAAGATTCTTATACTTTATTTAATTCTAATGATGAGCAATTAGCGACAGTGATTTTTAGTTTTCCTTATTGTGATTCAATAAAAGGTTTTGGCGATAATATTCCTTTAGCAATTGTTTTTAATAGTAATGATGAAGTTGAGCAGATTTATTTTTTTCCAAATAATGAAACAAAAGATTGGATGAATAAGTTGGAAAAAGACGGTTTTTTTGAAACTTGGAATAGTTTGTCGGCAGAAAAAGCCTTGGATTTAGAAGTAAATGCTGTTAGTGGAGCAACTTATTCAAGCAAAGCAATTATTCAAATAGTAAAACACAGACTTTCATTATATACAGATTCAAGTTCTTCGGATTTTTCAAGCAATTGGGTTAATGTATTAGGTTTGATTTTGTCTTTTGTAGTTTTGATTTTTGCGATAATTTCATTTTTTAAACCAAAATATGGAAGAAAATTTAGAATATACTTATTAATTGCTTCTGTAGGGATTTTGGGATTTTGGCAAGGAAAATTTTTAAGTTTAGCTTTATTCCATTATTGGTTGTTAAATGGTTTTAATATTTGGGAGCAAATATTTTTATTTACAGTTTTGATTTTGGCAGTGATTTTACCTTTAATTACAAATAAATCATTCTATTGTCAATATCTTTGTCCTTATGGAGCAGCTCAGGAATTGGTTTCAAAACTAAATAAAAAGAAAAAAATAAATTTGGGGAATAAAATCACAAAATATTTAAAGTATGTAAAATTTGCTTATCTTTTTGTAATATTCCTTTTAATTGTTCTGTCTGTAGATGTAGTGTTAGAAGATTTTGAACCTTTTTCTGCTTTTAAATTTCAATTTGCATCTTTGACTGTGCTTATTCTATCAGTAGTAATGCTTGTATTGTCTGCTTTTATAAATAAAGCTTGGTGTCGATATTTTTGTCCAACAGGAGCAATTTTATCTTTATTTAGAACAAAGACAAGTAGGAGCAAAGATGATTGTGAAAATTAAACAAAATTTATTTATTTCTGTTTTATAAAAATGAAAATAACAAAAAATATTTTAATCGAAGATTTAGTGGAAAATTATCCTATTTCCATTGATTATTTGTCAAAACAAGGAATACGTTGCATTAGATGTGGAGAACCAATTTGGGGTACTTTAGAAGATGCTGGTATAGAAAAAGGTTTTACAACAGAAGAAATTGAAAACTTTGTTAAAGAATTGAAAGTTTTAGCAAATCAGTAATCAATTGTTTTTTAAGAAAATAAATAAATTTTTATTCATTTTTCTAACAGTATAAATTTCTTGTTTTGTAACTTTTCTAAAAAAAGGATATTTCACAAAAAATGGAAACGGTCTTCTTAATTGGGCAAAATTTTTGTCTTTTATAATTAATCCTTTTGCACCTGTGCTTCCGCCACCATAATATGTTGCTTGTGGTTCTGTAGAAAAGTGGTCTGTAGTTTGCATAGTGCTATGAGAATAAAATTTTGTGGTATCGCCTTTAACTTCGCCAAATTCAGCAATTAAAAAGTTTTCAAATTCAAATTTAAACTTATCTATTACTTGTAATTTTTCGTCAATAAATTTTACTTCATCAAATTTTCCTTCTGAAACAAGTTTAGAATCATTGCTGTAGAAGAAATAAACAGGGCAGAAGTTAAATTCAGATTTAAAAGCGTTAATTATTCTCAAATTTTCTTCATTTATTTTTTGTTTTCTTTTTTCTGCCAAATCTGTCTGTCCTGATTTTATCAGTGCATCTATGGTGTTTTGTCCTGTTTTTAATCTTACTAAAAGAGCACCATTATGCAAATCATTTATTTGTTGTTTTGCGACTATTTTAGCTTTTGCATTAGAGGCTTTCATATCCTTGAAGCCAGCTTGGTCTTGGGCAAAACAAAAACTTACACTAAATATTAAAATTAAACTAAAATATATTTTCATAGACAAAATAATTTTGAAAAATAACGGTATTATTTGATATTTATTATGCTTTAAAAATTTCATTTATTGTGTTTTACAAATATTACAAAATCTCTAATTAGTAAAAAACTTATTAGTGGAAATACAATGAAAATTAGCGGGTTAGCATCCCATGCGGCAGAAAAATCAAAACTTAATAAATGAATAAAAGCTCTTGTAAGTCCGCAGCCAGGACATTTTACATTAAATATTTTATACCACAGACAAGGAATTAAAATATCTATTTTTGCAAATACATAAAGAATTATACCTGTAAAATAATAGAGAGCAAGTAATGATAACAAATAATGCCTTTTAAGATAAGCAAATATTATTGATAAGGAAATATTATTTTTTTTTGACTTGTTTTCCATTAAAATCAATTAAATCAAGCAAAAATACATTTTTTAAATTAATTAATGCGACTTTTACTTGAATAAATTTGTGTTTTTAAGCTCTGTAATTAAAAATTTAATAAAAAAGATTAATAATTTATTGGATAATTAAGTAAAATGCTTATTTTTGCACTCACATTTTTGGTGATAAAAAATGGCGAGGTAGCTCAGCTGGTTAGAGCGCATGATTCATAATCATGAGGTCGGCGGTTCAAGCCCGCCTCTCGCTACAGAGAAAAGGCAGTTGTAAAAATTTAGCAACTGCTTTTTTTATTATACCATTATTTTGCTAGCTAGGATTTAGCAGGTGCGACATACTATAAACATTTCTAACTTTAAAAACTTTAAACTGACTTATGATGGTACAATAAATTAAAATTTGTATAGATAAGAGACGGCGCATGCACCGTCTCTACATTATACTGCATAATTTATTGAAATTCAGACTTTTAATTTTCAACACTTCAACTACGTTCAGTGCATCGCTTTTAACTTTTAACTGATTTAAAATCTTCCCCACTTGGTGCTTGATAAACTCTTAAATCAAATTCAGGAAGTACAGCAAAAATATGGTCGAAAATATCAGATTGAATTTTTTCATAAACAGGCCATTCTGTTGAAGCAGTGAAAGTATAAATTTCTAATGGTAATCCGTTTTGTGTTGATTCTAATTGTCTAACTAACAAGGTTATATCTTGTTTTATGTTTTCATTAGCCCTTAAATAATTAATCATATACATTCTAAAAGTACCTAAATTTGTCATTCTTCTTCCATTGGCTAAAACGCTCAAGTCGTATTGATGAGTCTTGTTATATTCTTCTATTTCAGCACTTTTTTCGGCAATATAATCTTTTATTAAATGAATTTTTGAAAGTCGATCTAATAATTCATCATCGCAGAACTTTACAGATGACATATCAATTTTTACAGAACGTTTTATTCTTCTTCCACCTGCTTCTTTCATTCCACGCCAGTTGCTAAAACTTTCAGTCATCAAAGTGTAAGGAGGGATAGTAGAAATAGTTTTATCAAAATTTTGAACTTTAACAGTATTTAAACCTACTTCAATAACATCTCCGTCAATGTTTTTACTTGGCATACTTATCCAATCTCCAATTCTTACCATATCATTAGTTGTAAGTTGTACACCACCAACTAAACCTAAAATTGAATCTTTAAATATTAACATTAAAACGGCGGTCATAGCTCCTAAACCTGTGATGAAATAGCCAACTTCTTTGTTTAGTAAATATGATAATGTTATTATTACAGCAACTATAAGGACAAATATTTTGAAAACTTGCATAATACTTTTTATGCTTGTGCCTTTTTTAGCACCTACATTCTGAGCATAAATTTCGTCAAGTGAATTTAAGAAAGAGAAAATTATTCTTACTATCAAAATTATTAAATATACTATAGTTAGTTTATTTACAAGCAAAATTGCCCAGTTATAATCCATAAAAGCAAGTTCTATGGCGTAATAAACTATTAATATAGGTACTAATTGAGATAATTTATGAAAAACTTTTTGTTCAAGCATAATATCATCCCAAGTAGTTTTTGTTTTTTTAACAAATTTTTTAATTATTGCTAAAATAATTGTTTTTGTAATGTAATTAGCAAACCAACTAACCACTATAATACAAGCCAATACAATTAAGGAAGAAATTAGGTTAACTGTAGATGAACTTAAATCGTAACTAGCTAACCAAGTTTTTAAATTACTAATGATCTTATAAAAATCCATGTCAATTAAATTATTTGTGTAAATTTGTGTCGGCAAAAATAAAGAAAGAATAATAAATATGAAAAAGATTTATAGAGTTTTTGTTAACATAACAATATTGACAACAGTCCTTTTAACGCATACAAATGTTTATGCTCAAAACAGTTTTGACAAATGGTTTAAAGATAATGGCTTAAGAATTGATTATTACCATACAGGTACTGACAAAACTGAGCAAATATTATTTAAAGAGCTAAAATTTGAAGAAAAATGGGGCGGAAGAAAAAATAATTTAATTGACAAATTTGCTTATGGAAGCTATTTTGTAGAGGTTTTTGATTTAAAAACAAAAACTTTAATTTATTCTTATGGTTTTTGTTCGCTTTTTGAAGAATGGCAATTTACCGCAGAAGCAAAAACTATGAGTAGGGGATTTCCAGAGTCTTTGATAATTCCTTTTCCAAAAAATAAGGTAAAAGTTGAGCTGTCAAGTCGTCAATATGAAGATAATAGTTTTAAGAAAATTTTTGAAATTGAAATAGACCCAGCAGATTTAGCAATAAATTACGAAAAGCCTGTAAATGCGGAAGTGAAAAAGATTTTTGGAAAACTTGAACCAGAAAACGCTTTGGATTTAGTTTTTATTGGAGATGGATATACTAAAAATGAAATCGATAGTTTTTACGAAGATGTACAGAAAACTGCTGAGTATTTGTTTGAAACAGAGCCTTTTAAGACTAATAAGGAAAAAATAAATATTTGGGCAGTTGCAGCAATTTCTTTAGAAAGCGGAACTGATATTCCACACGAAAAAATATGGAAATCAACAGCTCTGAATACAAATTTTTACACTTTTCGTTCCGACAGATATTTAACAACAAGCGATTATCATTCTGTTAGAGATTATGCAGGCTTAGCTCCATGCGACCAAATTTGTATTTTAGTTAATACCGAAACTTATGGCGGTGGCGGAATTTATAATTTTTGGAATATCACAAGTGCAAAAAATTCACATAGATTCGAAGTTTTTGTTCACGAACTTGGACATTCTCTCGCAGCATTAGGAGATGAGTATTATGCAGACGAAGTTTCTTATGAAGATATTTACAACAAAAAATTAGAGCCTTACCAAGCAAATCTTACAACTTTGGTGAATTTCGATTCAAAATGGAAAAATATGTTAGACGAAAATACACCAATTCCAACTCCTGTTACAAAGGAAAATTTAAAAACTATTGGCGTTTACGAAGGTGCTGGTTATCAAAAACAAGGAATTTACAGACCTTATATTAGTTGTAAAATGAAAAGTCTTGGTGTTGACTTCTGTCCGGTTTGTCAAAAAGCAATAAGCGAAATTATTAATTTTTATGCAGAATAATTTTTAAATATGAATTACAAAACAATAATTGTAGAAACGAAAGATAATATTGGTTATTTAAAATTAAATAATCCTAAAAAACTTAATTTGTTAAGTCAAGAACTTATTGGTGAGCTTGAAAGTGCAATTAACTATTTTTCAACTAATTATGATTTAAAAGTATTGATTATTTCAAGTGTTAGTAAAGATGTTTTTTCTGCAGGTGGCGAACTTAACGAAATTGCTGCTGCCGATTACGATTTAGGTCTTGCAATGTGTTTAAGACTGCAAAGAGTTTATTCTGGTTTGCAAAATTTAGAAATTCCTGTAATTGTAGCTTTAGACGGATATGTGCTTGGCGGTGGCTTGGAATTAGCTTTACATTGTGATATTAGATTTGCAGGAAAAAATACAATTTTGCGTTTACCCGAATCAGATATAGGACTAATTCCGGCAGCAGGCGGAATTTGCATGTTTTCTAAATATTTTTCTTTGGCTGATTCCGCTTATTATTTGTTTACAGGAAACCAAATTCCAATTGAAAAAGCTTTGGAAAAGGGATTTGTACAAAAAATTTATAAGTCCGATGAATTAATGATAGAAACTGAAAAATTTGCAAAATTACTTTGTACAAAAAGTTCGCAATCATTAAGAGCAATAAAAAAGATTTTAATTAGTTCAATGTTTTTAGATGTAAACGAATTGTTAGAAATGGAAGCACGAGAATTTTCATCTGTATTGCAGACTGACGGAAAAGAAAGAATTAAACAATTTTTTGAAAAGAGAAACAAAGTATGAAAGACAGTTTTATTTTTAAAGGAACATCATTCGTTTTAGGAAATTATGAAATTCTAAATGATGAGATTGAAAAATATGTCAAGTCGCATTATTTGGAAGGCTTTGATTATCATAGAATTGAAAATTCAGAAGATTATCAAGAATTTATAAAAAAACAGTCTAAAACTTCAGCTTTCGACTATATGGTAGGGAATATAATGGGATTTTACAAAAGATTTCATGTTGTATCTTTTCCGCCAACAACTCATAAATATGAAGAAGCCGAAAATTCCTTAGATTTATGTGTTAATGCAATAGAAAAACTTTTAGAAAAAACTAAGTTAAATGGCAACGAAATAGACGCTTGGTTTGTAAGTTCTGCCACTCAAACACAATTTGCACCTGGAATTGCTGAAATAGCAAAAGCATATTTCGCAGATATTGATAATCAAGCTCCATGCTATTCTTTAACTTCTGCTTGCGTTGGTTTTAATATAAATTTAGAAAATGCAATAATGTATTTTAAGCAAAATCCCCAAGCAAAAAATATTTTAATTGCACATACAGAAGTAATGTCGGCTTTGTTACCAAATACAAAAGATTTTGTTCCTTTTTCGAGTTTTGGCGATTCGGCTGCGGCTGTGATTTTAAGCAGAGTTAAAACAGAGAATCAAGAAGGAGTGGTCTATATTACAAATAGCGAAGACACAAAAATGCTCGATTTTTTAGGAGCAGACCCAAATGGCAAACTTTTTATGAACCCTCGAATGGTAAAAAGCCGAGCTGTACCAAATATTTCAAATACTTTTAATAAAATTTTGAAAGAAACTCAGTGGAAAATTGAAGATTTAAAATATTTTATTCCTCACCAAACAGGAAATGCTATTGTTGATTCTGTCGCAAAAAAGATAGGAATAGAGAAAAACAAAGTTTATAAAGAAATTCAATATAATTATGGAAATTTAAGCGGTGCATCTATTCCTGCTTGTTTGGATTTACTTTTGGAAAATGAACTAAAAGTTGGAGATAAAATAATTACTTCTGTTGCTGGATTAGGAGGTGAATTCGGCGGTTTTGCTTATATAGTTCCACAAAATAATACTGAAAATCATTCTCAAGCAGAACTTGAAAATAAAACAATTTTTATTACAGGAGCAAGTGGCGGAATAGGCAGAGAAATTGCTATGCAAGCTGCCGAAAAAGGTGGAAATTTAATTTTACATTATAATTCTAATTCGGAAAAAATCACTAAAATTAAAAACGATATTTTAAGCAAATATAAAGTCAAAATCGACTTAGTGCAAGCAGATTTAAGTGATAAAAACCAAACAGAAAATTTAGTTTATGAAATAAAATCAAAATTTAAAAATATAAACTATCTTATTGTTACTCATGCAATTACAGGCTCGTTGAGCAAGGCAAGCGAAGTTTCAGATTTGGAATTTGAAAAAGTTTTAGATGTGAATTATTTTTCAATTAAAAACTTATGCGATATATGTTCCGAAATTGTTACTGAAAGCATAGTAATCATGGGTTCTGTAGGCGAAGACGCACAATTCCCCGGTTCTGCAAGCTATGTGGCTTCGAAACGAGCTTTAAGAGCTTATGCAGTTTCTTTGGCAACAAAAGTTTATGAAAATAAAGTTAATTGTGTGTATTATTTGCCCGGAATTGTTGAAGCAGGAATGATGGCGAAACTCGATAAATCTCAGATAAACATGTCTTTAAATAATATTAGGCAAAAATCTATGATTGAAGTTAAAAAGATTGCTGAAAGAATTTTAAAGTCTGCTTATAGAATGAAAATTCCAAAAGTTAGAATTTCTTATGAATCACATTTAAAAGTAATAAAAGACGGATATCTTAAATATTAAAAAATGAAATTTAACAATTATATATTCACTGGTTTTGGAATGTCGAAAGGCAAATACAAAATTACTAATGACGATATTTTTTATGCTATTGAAAAAGAATTTTTAAGTGGTTTTAGCAAAGAAAAAGTTGAAAAAAGCGAAAAATTCTTATCATTTAAAGAAAAAAATCCGAATGCCACAGCTTTCGATTACTTTGCAGGAAATATTATGGGTTTTTATGAAAGAAATCACGTAACGCCATTTCCACCAACCTTGAAAAAACTATATTATGCCGACACTTCTTTGGAATTAGGAGTAGAGGCAATCCAAAATGCTTTAAAAGACGCAAATATTTTAGCTTCTGATGTTGATGCTTGGTATGTGAGTACAGTTTCGCCACAGGAACAAGCTCCCGGAATTGCTGCAAGGATAAAATCTTTTCTTGTCGAAGATACAAATCATACGCCTGCATTTACGCTTAGTAGTGGCTGTGCAGGATTTAATGTAAATTTAGAAGCTGCAATTTCTTATTTCGAAACACATCCACAAGCAAAAAATATTGTAATAGCACACAGCGAAACCATGTCATCGTTTTTAACTCAAAGAACTAAGTTTGTACCTTATGTAACCTTTGGTGATGCAGCCGCAGCAGTAGTTTTAACAAAAACACAAAGCGATGAAAAGTTTGGAGTAATAAACATAAATAATTTTCATGATTTGCACATGTTGGATTATGTCGGCGTTGATCATAAACGTAATCTTTATATGAATGATAGTTTGATTAAGGATAGAGCTATTGTAAATATTCCAAATGCTGCAAACAAATGTTTGGAAAAGAGCAATTGGACAAGCAATGATATTGATTATTTTGTTCCACACCAAACTGGAAATGTGATTTTATTTGCTTGTGCTAAAAATTTGAATATAGATTTAGAAAAAGTTTTCTTAGATGGGCAAAAATACTATGGAAATGTTTCTGGAGCAACTGTTCCGTTAAGTTTATGTTTGTTGAAAAATCAAGGAAAACTTGTTGATAACTCTAAAATTTTAAGTGCAACAGCAGGAGTGGGAGGAAATTTCGGTGCATTTACTTACATTCATAAAAATTTAAAACCAAGTAAAGAGCCTGAAATTAGGATTTTTGAAAATAAAAATATTTTAATTCTCGGAGCGAGTGGGAGTATAGGTTTAAAATTAAGCGAGGAGCTTTATAATAAAGGTGCTAATTTGTTTTTACAAGCAAATAAAAATTTAAAACAATTAAGTAAATTTAAAAATGCAAAAGTTTTTACTTGCGATTTTGCCAATGATTTGTCAGTTGAAGAATTTATAAACAATTTAAAAAGCTTAAATATAAATTTTGATTCTGTTGTAAATCTTGCAAGCACAATAAATGCTGATGAAGTTTACAAAGTGAATTTTACTGCACCAGTTAAAATTATAAATTCCATTTTACCACAAATTAAAACCACCATTTTTAATTTAGGCACAGCAGCCGAAGATGTGGAATTTAGTCCAACTCCAGAATGGATTTCTGCAAACAGAGCTTTTCATGGATATTTAGCTTCTGCAAGTGGCGAGTTCTTAAAAAATGGAATTAAAACCATTTATCTTCAAATAGGCTTTGTAGAAGATGGCATTTCTAAGACTTTTGATGAAAAAGCAATTTTTAAATTTATGCTATCTGTGCGGCAAGAAAGAAAACTTACAGTAGAAGAAGTTTCTGATATAATACAAAAATCTTTATTAGTACCAAAAGTTTTAAGAATCGATTACGAATACGAAAATGCAATGGTTTTAGGAAGAGTGGCGTATAAACTTGATGTTGATGTTTAAAGAATTGATAATTGATAATTGAATAATTTAGCTTCGCTACATTTTCTGTCGTCTCTCGGCAGAGTTCAAACAAGTTTGGCTCTGCACTCGTTCCTTAGAAAATTGATAATTATGAGCTCGCTACGCTCGCTTGGGGTTAGAGAGTTTTTAGTTTTTAGCATTAAGATGAATTTAGAATTAAGAATGAAGAATTAAGAATTATGCTCGCTTACGCTCGCTTGGGGTTGGCTTCGCAGAGTTCGCAAGTTCACTCCGCTCGCTCGCTCGGATTTAACTTCGTTTAACTTGCATGGTTCGCTTGCAATCCAAGCGTTTAACTCAACTGTACAAACTTTGAAACTTTATAAACTTTTAACTGATTTGTCCGTAGGACAACATGTGATTAACCGTAGGCGGCAGCCTACGGTAGTTGTCCCCTCAAAGGCTTTGCCCGCAAGGGCAACACAACAGACTCGGTTAAAAGTTCATAAAGTAATGCCAAACAAATTCTTTTATTTTATGCAAAGACTATTTTTTAGTTTTTTTATTCCATTATAAACTAAGACTTTTTTTTGTTCTAAAAATTGGTGATTTTTAGTTACGAAAAATTGATGATACAAAATTACTACTTATTATTGTGTCGCCCTTGCGGGCGAGGGGGTTGGGGGTGTGTTTTCACCGTAAGATAAATCTTACGGTTAATCACATGTTGCCCTTGCGGGCAAGGCGTTTGAGCTCGCACAAGGGGAGTGAGTATGCCATTGCTTACACCGCTCGTTCGTTCCGCGTGATGTTTTTTCGCACTAAGAGCATAAAACTTTAGCAGGCTTGTCTGTAGGATAATACAATATCGTCAAAAGTTTGTCCGATGACAACATAAGATTCTCTATTCTATATGTGCGGGTGAAACTTATACTTGGCATAGTCAAGAACTAAGCGAAACCGGAACTTACACCGCAGAATATGAGACCGCCAATGCTTGTGACAGCATTTACACATTAAATTTAACAGTTAATCCATTGCCACAACAAGTTGTGATTTTACAAACTCCAGAAAATGGAATTTTACCTGAAGGCACAAGTGGAAGTATAAGGCTATCAACTAGTATAGTTGGAACAGAATATTGGGTAACTAGAGCTAGTGCTCTTTTTACTAGTGAAATTAGTGGAACAGGTTCTATGTTAGATTTAGGTAATTATTATCCAAGTGGAAGCTATGATGTAAATAGCCGTACTCAGCATAATTGTTCTTTAGTACAAGGAACAGTAAATTTCACAACTGGCACAGGCGGTAATACTGGCGCAGGAAAAATAGTTGCTAATGTAAGTTTTGGTACGCCTGCAAGTAGTTTTCCAGCTAATCATGTAAACGTTAAATTATATAAAAAAGAAATAGATATTAACAATAATGAAGTTATAATTTACAAAGCACAACAAACATTAGGAACCAATGGACAAGCAGAGTTTTTAAACTTAGAACCTGGCGATTATTATATGGGTTCGTTTATTCTATATCCTGATAATTATAATGTGGCAGAACATGTCTATTATCAAACTGCTGTAGTACACGAAGAAGCTATAAGCATTCCAGTATTTGAAGAAACTGTATTTATTGCTAATTTACATCATGTTTTATTAACAGAAAGTCAAGGATCTAACACAATGCAAGGTATTGTTGGAGAAAATAATAACGCTAAAAGTTTAAATCCAAAAAAAGATATGGTTGTTGTGCTAAAAAATGCTGATATAGACGAAATTATTGGCGTTAGTGTTACTAACGAAGAAGGTCAATATTATTTTGAAGATGTTCCAGTAAACGCAAATATACAGGCTTTTGTAACAAGCTTTGCACATCAAAATTGGACAGCATTTGAAATAGAAACTGATAGCTACCAAACTTACAATGTTAATTTTATTGTTAGTGGCACAAGTGTTTATCCTGATTATACAACAATGATTGAAGATGTCCAAATTCAAAATATTGAATTTAGCGTTTTTCCAAATCCTGCAAACGATGTGTTAAACATAAATTGCGATATTGAAAAAGCTATTGTACAAATTTTTGATATAAGTGGAAAACTTGTAAAAACAGAATTAGCTTTCTCAAATAGTGAAATAAATATTTCTGAATTAGTTTCTGGAACTTACCTAATTATCTTATCAGCAGAAAACGGTAAAACCGGAATTCAAAAATTTGTAAAGGAATAAACTCAGTTAAAAATTCAAAACGATGCACTGAACGTAGTTGAAGTGTTAAAAGTCGAAAGCAGTTTTATGTTTGGTTTTTCCGCTCGCTCGGATTTGCAATCCGAGTGCTTGGTAATGTTACACTCGGATTATAAATCCGAGCGAGCATCTGTGGTGTTGGAAGCGAGCAAAGCGAGCATAATTCTTAATTATCGGGTGTCGAGCGAAGTCGAGACACAATTCTTAATTCTTAATTTTTTTTTACCATTTAAAAATAAATTTATGCTTTAGATTTAATAAAAAACTTGTATTTTTGCATAATGTTATTCATTGAGTTATATCATTGTCTGATAAAACTTTATGGATTCAAAAACGACAAATTCGAGTGGATATGACACTTAAAGATATTATAAAACTACCCGAAGGCAGACGCTTGGAATTTAAGGAAGTGTTACCTGAAAATGCAGAATTGGCTAATACTATTATTGCTTTTGCTAATGATGCTGGAGGGGAATTGTATATTGGTATTAGAAATAATCCTAGAGAAATTGTCGGTTTGCCCGAAGATGAGTTAATAAAAATTGAGGAAAAAATAAGCAATGTCGTTTATGACCGTTGCTATCCTGCTATTTTACCAGAGATTACCTTCCTCTCTGTAGAAAATAAACACATTATCAGAATAACTATTTATAGAGGAAGTACACCGCCATATTATTCGAAAGATAAGGGTAAATTGAAAAGTACATATATTCGTGTCGGTTCTTCAAATAGTTTAGCCGATGAAGAAATTATTTCTGAATTGGAGCGTCGAAAACGAAACATTTCTTTCGATAGTGAATTGATAATGGATAAGCCTGTTAGTGAGCTGAATATAGAGGCTTTCAAACAAATGTACAACGATAAAACAGGCGAGATACTTGACATTCAGACACTGCAGAAGTTGGAGCTTACTAAAACAGTAAACGGAACAAAATTTCCAACTATTGCTTTGGTTTTGTTTTCAGACGATATGCTTCGTACATCTATTTTTCCTTTTGCTAAAGTTGAGTGTGCCCGTTTCAAGGGAATGGCTTCAGAAGAATTTATTGATCAAAAGAGTATTGTGTCCAACATCGCCTCACAAGCTGAAGAAGCCTATAATTTTGTGCTACGGCACATAAATAAAGGAGCAACTGTAAAAGGAGTTTATACTGTTTCACGGTGGGAATATCCTGTAAAAGCTATTCGTGAAGTAATAAGGAACGCTATTGTGCATCGTAACTATGCGCTTACTGGAAAAGATGTGAAAGTGGCGGTGTACGATGATATGATAGAAATTACAAGTCCTGGACTTTTGCCTCCTTCTATTGATTACTCAGCAATGGAAAGTCGCCAAAGTGATGCTCGTAATAAAATTATTGCTCCTGTTTTTAAGCGTATGGGAATTATAGACCAATGGGGAAATGGACTGAAACTTATTGCTGACGAATTGAAAAAATATCCTCAAATTGAATTTATTTGGAAAGAGTTAGGACTCTCTTTTCAGGTGCAGTTTATCAAATTAGATTATAGTTCAAAGCACGAGTTAAAAGTAGATTATGTTTCAGAGCAAGACTTGAGGCAAGAGTTAAAATTGGAGCAAGAGTTTAAGCAAAAGTCGGGGCAAAGCTTGGAATTAGAGCAAGAGATGGAGTTGGATGCAGAGCAAGAGTTAGCCTTAGAACAAGAATTAAGGCAAGAGTTAGGTCGTGAATTAAGGCAAGAGTTAAAAAAGCAAACAAGATATTCGGAGGTACTTGAAAAATTAAGCGTTGTTGCTCTTTCTCGAAAAAATATTTCAGAATCGTTAGGTGAAAAACGAATTTCAGGAAGTTTAAATAAAATTTTGAAAAAACTAATAGAAGATGACTTAATTGAACATACAATTCCAAACATTAAAAATCATCCCAACCAAAAGTTTAGAATAACAAATCGTGGAGTTGTATTTCTAAAATTGTTAAATTCAGTTAAAAGCTAAAAGCAGCCTGCAGGCTCGACTTCCCTTTGCGAGCAGAGTGAGCTTGCGAACTCTGCGAAGCAATAGACGCGTCAGCCTCTTTTAACACTTCAACTACGTTCAGTGCATCGCTTTCGACTTTTAACTTTTAACTGATTATTCGTCAGCCTGTCATGTCCTAAAATAGGTTTACACTTTAATACTAATTTGCTTTCTATTATATAATTTGTTATCTTTGCAAAAAACATTATGGGTAAAGTAACAAAAGTAAAAAATCATTTAAGTAATGATGAA
>ENA-UOOK01003572-UOOK01003572.1-fermentation-metagenome-genome-assembly--contig:-NODE-3572-length-17549-cov-3.856808_pt1 | contig 17549 bp, 17 predicted proteins | sample MGYA00245777_ERZ724023 | MGnify/ENA primary metagenome ERZ724023 (study PRJEB28704, sample SAMN03018312) | fermentation metagenome | biome: anthropogenic terrestrial biome; feature: soil; material...
GATGCAGGTTGAGGGTTACGTCCAGTTGATTGGAATGGAGGTAGTCCAGCAGTTTCGGGGGATCAGGGAACAGTTTCCGGTTCCACGTCCATCCCGTCCAGCCGCCTTTACCCGGCTCGGTATAATGCCAGTCCATGTCGATCACCAGCACGTCAAGGGGGATATTGTATGTCTTGAATTTACCGACCATATCCCGCAGTTCGTCATCCGAATAACTCCAGTACCGGGACCACCAGTAGCCGAAGGCATACTTAGGAGGCATGGGGACCTTTCCAGCGAAAAGCGTAAAGTCCTTCAGCGCCTTTTTATAATTATGCCCGTAGGCCATGAAATACCAATCCTGGGAATCACCGCCCCTACGCTTCTCCACCCAGGGCCAGCTGGAGTTATCAAACAAAAAATCCTTCGAGTCATCGATCATCGTCCAGCCGTCAGTGGCCAGGAGTCCCTGTTCGAGCTGCAGTTTATCCTTCCCATGCATGTCACCGTCACAACCATCCAGCGTACGGTAAGTGCCCAGAAGATTCCCCTTCTGGACCATCCCCGGCTTCCAGGCAAACTTGAAGAACTTCCTGGCTGAAACCACGGACAGGTTGGACGGGGCAAACTTTCCACTGTTTTTCTTATAAGTCAGGGTCAGGTCATCCGTCTGGATAACCACCTTGCTTTTACTCTGTTTCACCCTGTACCTCACTGACGGGTATTGTCGGTCCACAGCCACGAAGGATCGGTTGTCGGTAAATTTCCCGTCAGGAGAATACTCCATGCGGAGTGTCCCGTCGGAAATCACGGTAAATCTCACGGAATTGTCCTTATAGGCCACATTGGCCGATTCCTGTGCAGAAGCACTCCCGGCGGAAAGCAGCAAAATAAGACAAGCTAATAGTGTTTTTTTCATCAAGTGTAATTTTTATAATAATTATTGGTTGGTTAGTTATAAGGTACATTCTGATTGCAAAGATAAAAGTTTTTTTTGTATTAAGAAACTTCTTTTTTCTTTTTTATTACCCATGAAGGACATTTTGTCAAGACCTGTCACTTTCTTCCTACAGAACAAAAAACATTTCAAATCCAGTCACAAATTCTAGACGCCCGCAAAAAAACAAATTGGAATCCCACCCTTATCCTTTCACCCTTTCAGTAAGTTCTTCAGGTAATAGAGGCATGGCTCCATCCTGTATACATACATACGCACTTACGTCAACCGCTAATCGATGAGCCTCAGTTACAGACGTACCATGAAGGATTGCTGCAACACTAACAGCCAAGGTAGCCAACACAAACTGAAAGACATGAAATGCAAAATTTGCAGGAGCTCCGCCTAATTTCTTGCCTCCAGGAAAAACATCCCACAAGGCTTCTCCAATACCAACTATGGTCTTATTCATTTTAATGTCGTCATTTATTAATGGCGGATGCCCGGCGCAAAACCAGGAAGGCAGGAACTGAGATTTATCTCCCTTACCCTCTTCTTGCCCCTTAACCACAAGGGGAAACACAGGATCATCCGAATGCCTATCAGCTATGCAATATTCGCTAAAATTCCTGGAATATGCAAGGATTTCCCTGAAGAAATTAACATTACCTGAATCTAACAGCTCTACTTCAATTGGATTGAAGAAGGACATCTGTATTAAAGTTACGACCATAGTCACCTGACTTTCAGACCATAATCAATGATCACCTCAATGGTACATACAGAGCACCTCAATGGTACATACAGATCATCCCAATGGTGCATACAGAGTACCCCGATGGTGCATACTGATCACCCCAATGGTGCATCGCGCCCAACGATGAATATGCAGGATTCCTAATCCAAGGCCACTCCTTTTCCACAATTTCTTGTCGCAAAGATCATATACCATTCATTAAACTAATTTATTTTTACAGAGAAACAACAGAAATCAGAGTAATTATAGTTATCTTTGTCGGCAAAAGCAGCTATGTCACTCTGGATGCCAGAGATCATCAACAGAGAGGCAACTGAAACGATCATCTGCGAAGACCAGTTGCGCAGACAGCCACAACAGATATAAATAGTATAATAAAAAAATGAGCAAACTGCTGATCATAGATGATGAGCCGATCATACGCAAGCTATTGGCAAAGATGATGGAACTTGAAGGCTATGAAGTATTTCAAGCCGAGGATTTCCATACCGGCATGTCACAACTGAAGAAGAATCATCCGCAAGTTGTACTTTGCGATGTATTCCTTCCTGACGGTAATGGCGTGGAGCTGCTTCCGAAGATGAAAGAATGTGCTCCCGACAGCGAGATTGTCATGCTCACGGCACATGGAAACATAGAGGACGGAGTAAAAGCCATCAAGAACGGCGCCTTCGACTATATCACCAAGGGAGATGATAATAACAAGATCATACCGATCATCAGCAGAGCCATGGACAAGGCTGGGGACCATCAAACTCTGAAAAAGAAAACTACTAATTACACTTTTGATTCTATCATCGGCAGTTCACCCGGTATCCAGTCCTCCATTCAACTGGCCAGGAAAGTAGCAGTTACAGATGTTTCGGTACTTCTTACCGGAGAGACCGGCACAGGAAAAGAGGTCTTTGCACAGGCAATCCACAGTGGCAGCAACCGTCGGGTACATCCATTTGTGGCCCTTAACTGCTCCGCTTTCAGCAGAGATTTGCTGGAGAGTGAACTATTCGGATACAAAGCCGGAGCCTTTACAGGGGCAATGAAAGAAAAGAAGGGACTTTTTGAAATAGCCAACCATGGGACGCTCTTTCTTGATGAAATCGGTGAAATGTCTTACGACTTGCAGGCTAAACTCCTGCGTGTACTCGAAACCGGCGAATATTTCATGATCGGAGCTACAATTCCTACAGAGGTGGATGTCAGAATTATCTCAGCTACTAATGAGGACTTGCCGAAAGAGATAGAAAAAGGCCATTTCAGAGAAGATTTATTCTACCGTCTGTCCGTTTTTCAAATTCATTTGTCACCCTTACGGGAAAGGCGGGAAGACATTATTCCACTGGCCAAACTATTCCTGACACGTTATTCAAAGAAATTGAATAAGGAGATAGATGGCATTACCCCATCTTTTATCCATACACTAAAAAGAGCCGAATGGAAAGGAAATGTACGGGAGTTGAAAAATGTTATCGAACGTTCATGTATAGTTTGTGACGGCAAACTGACAGCAGAAGACCTGCCTTTAGAATTGCAGACTTATCAGGAAAATGGCGGTCCCCAATCTGATACGATGGATTTAGCTGCCGTTGAGCGCCGGCATATTGCCAGAGTTCTTGCCTACGTCAAAGGCAATAAGACCAAAGCTGCACGATTACTGAAGATTGGTCTCACCACTTTATATCGTAAGATAGAAGAATATCATATTGACGATTCTTTTTCAAATTAGCATAGTAACCCTTCCAAAATGGAAGGGTTTTTATTTTCTCCAGATTCTCTACTTAATTTTTAATTGATTGATATAATTGCAGTTACAGCGATAGTCTGCCATGTGGCACAGTCGTTGCAACCTCATCTGTATATATTAATCATTAAAAACGAAAGAACATGGTTCATTTTACAATCGGTTTCACAGTTTGCATCTTGAGTGGCCTCTTATGCTTTCTGCTATTCTACAAATTGATTAAGTGGTTTGATGAAATGTAAAAAGGAGGAAAATATGTACACATTCTTGTTTATTATAGGTTGTATCATGTTCATCTATATGATGTATGTGATTATCCGACCTGAAAAATTTTAATTTGCACAGATCATGAATAGTGAAATTTATGGCATCATCTTACAGATCGTACTGATGCTGGCAATCAGTTTTCCATTGGGAAAATACATTGCCAAGGTATACAAAGAACAAAAGACTCTGCTAGACTTCATGAAGCCAGTGGAACGAATGATATTCAAGTTGTCCGGGATCAATTCTGATGAAGAGATGAACTGGAAGCAGTTTCTCAGAGCCCTTCTAACAGTCAACCTGTTCTGGTTTCTATGGGGCATGCTGCTATTAGTTTCACAAGGTTTTCTTCCACTCAATCCCGACGGAAATATCGGGCAAAATATCCACCAGGCATTCAATACCTGCATCAGTTTTATGGTAAACTGCAACCTCCAGCACTACAGCGGTGAAACCGGAATGACCTATTTCACCCAACTATTTGTAGTCATGCTGTTCCAGTTTGTCACCGCAGCTACAGGTATGGCAGCCATGGCAGGAATTATGAAAGCCCTGGCCGCAAAGACCACCAAGACGATCGGCAACTTCTGGAAATATCTCGTGCTCAGTTGCACCCGCATCCTGCTGCCCCTATCGCTTATAGTAGGGTTCATAGTGATTCTGGAGGGAACCCCTATGACCTTCAAGGGCAAGGAAGATATTACAACCATGGAAGGCAGGACACAGCAAATATCACAGGGTCCTGTCGCAGCCATCGTCCCCATTAAGCAACTGGGGACGAACGGAGGAGGCTATTTTGGCTCCAACTCATCCCACCCTTTGGAGAACCCCACCTATCTCAGCAACATTGTAGAATGTACTTCTATCCTCATCATACCGATGGCCCTGGTATTTGCATTCGGTTTCTATATCAAGAAGAGGAAATTAGGATACAGCATCTTCGGTGTCATGTTCGTGGCCTTACTCATCGGAATAGGTGTCAATGTCCGTCAGGAGACTGGCGGGAACCCACGTATCAGTGCATTAGGTATCGCCCAGGACAACGGTTCAATGGAAGGCAAGGAAGTGAGGTTCGGCTCGGCAGCCACAGCCCTATGGAGTGTAGTCACTACGGCAACATCCAACGGTTCGGTAAACGGCATGCATGATTCCATGATGCCCCTCTCCGGGATGGTAGAAATGCTGAATATGCAGATCAACACCTGGTTTGGAGGCGTAGGCGTAGGCTGGATGAACTACTTCACCTTTATGATCATTACCGTATTCATCAGTGGGCTGATGGTCGGTCGAACGCCAGAATTTCTATGTAAGAAAGTTGAAGCGAAGGAGATGAAGATAGCCTCTCTGGTAGCCCTGCTCCATCCCTTTCTGATTCTGACAGGCACAGCACTCGCTGCCTACCTGTTCGTCCATGCCCCACAGTTTGTCGCCGGTGAAGGTGGCTGGCTGAACAATCCCGGCTACCATGGACTGAGCGAGATGCTATATGAATTCACATCATCAGCGGCCAACAACGGTTCCGGATTCGAAGGTCTGGGCGACAACACCTGGTTCTGGGACATCGCTTGTGGGTTCGTACTGATCTTAGGGAGGTTCATCCCGATCATCGGACAAGTAGCCATAGCTGGATCACTTGCCGGCAAGAAATATATTCCGGAAAGCAATGGCACATTGCGCATTGACACTGTTACCTTTGGTGTCATGACCTTCACTGTCATTATCATCATAGCTGCTTTGTCCTTCTTCCCCGTGCAGGCATTAAGTACAATAGCAGAACATTTAACTTTATAAAGTCATGGACAATAATAGAAAACCGTCGCTGTTCCGAAAAGAACAAGCCAAAGAAAGCATAAAACAGTCGTTTGTCAAACTTAATCCACGGCTGTTAATCAAGAACCCTATCATGTTTACCGTTGAGGTATGCACATTCATCATGTTCTTCGTTATGCTCTATTCCATTACAAACAGCAGCCAGGGCTCTTTTGCTTACAATGCAGTAGTATTCATAGTACTGCTCATCACACTGCTATTTGCTAATTTTGCTGAAGCTATCGCCGAGGCACGAGGAAAAGCACAGACAGACAGTCTCAGAAAGACCAGAGAGGAGACTCCTGCCAAACTACTTATAGATGGTAATATTAAAGTAGTAAGCAGTTCCCAACTGAAAAAGGGTGACATTTTCTTCTGTGAATCCGGCGATATAATACCGGCAGACGGCGAGATCATAGAAGGTCTGGCATCCATTGACGAAAGTGCCATCACCGGAGAATCTGCACCTGTCATCAGAGAAGCAGGCGGTGACAAAAGTTCTGTAACCGGTGGAACGAAAGTTCTTTCTGATCAAATCTCTGTAAAGGTCACCACCCAACTGGGGGAAAGTTTTCTTGATAAAATGATCGCCCTGGTAGAAGGTGCATCTCGCAAGAAAACTCCCAATGAAATTGCCCTGACCATATTACTTGCTATGTTCACCTTAGTTTTCATCATCGTATGCATCACCTTAAAGCCATTTGCTGACTACTCTGGTACAGTCATCACAATTGCCGCATTCCTATCCTTATTCGTATGTCTGATACCTACGACCATAGGCGGACTACTCTCTGCCATAGGCATCGCCGGTATGGACAGGGCACTGGGTGCCAATGTAATCACGAAATCCGGAAAAGCCGTGGAGACTGCAGGAGATATAGATACTCTGTTACTTGACAAGACTGGTACCATAACCATAGGCAACCGTAAGGCCACTGCCTTCTATCCCGCTGACGGCATCAGCGAGGAGGACTTTATCAGGACTTGTATGCTTTCATCTGTGGCTGATGATACTCCGGAAGGAAAGTCCATCATAGAACTTGGCAGGACCACAGGACAGCGTATGCATAATTTGAATACGACAGGAGGCAGAATGATCAAGTTTTCTGCAGAGACAAAATGCTCTGGCATTGACCTGAAAGACGGTACAGAAATACGAAAGGGCGCCTTTGATGCCATCAGGACAATCGTAACTCATGCTGGTAATCCTTTCCCGGAAAAGATAGAACAGATCATCAATATGATTACCAGCAACGGAGGAACACCACTGATAGTAAGTATCAATAAGAATGTGATGGGAGTCATCGAACTCCAGGATATCATCAAGCCAGGTATCAATGAACGTTTCCAGCGCCTACGGAAAATGGGAGTAAAGACAGTTATGGTGACCGGTGACAATCCCCTGACAGCAAAATATATCGCACAGAAAGCCGGAGTAGACGACTTCATTGCCGAGGCTAAACCGGAAGACAAGATGGAATATATCAAGAAAGAACAATCTTCCGGAAAGATGGTTGCCATGATGGGTGACGGCACGAATGATGCACCGGCCCTGGCTCAAGCAGACGTGGGCGTGGCGATGAACAGCGGCACGCAGGCTGCCAAGGAGGCCGGGAACATGGTAGACCTGGATAATGATCCTACCAAACTGATAGAGATTGTCGAGATCGGCAAGCAACTGTTGATGACACGCGGGACACTGACCACCTTCTCTATAGCCAATGATGTGGCCAAATACTTCGCCATCGTCCCCGCCCTCTTCATGTTGTCTATCCCGGAATTGTCAGCTCTCAACATCATGGGACTGCACAGTCCTGAGAGTGCTATCCTCTCTGCGGTGATATTCAATGCCATCATCATACCCATACTGATACCACTGGCCCTGAAGGGGGTAAAATACAGGCCAATAGGTGCATCTGCCCTGTTGCGCCGCAATCTGCTTATCTATGGTCTTGGCGGTATCGCCGCCCCATTCGTGGGAATCAAGATCATCGACCTGTTCGTAGGACTATTCTTTTAAATATAAGTACACCATTATGAATAACTTTATGAAATCAATAAGGATTACTATCGTATTCTGCGCATTCTTCTGCGTATTTTATGTGTTGTTATTGTGGCTGTTCGCAAAGGCAGCCGGTCCAGGCCATGGGGACGCCAAGCTGCTGACCCTCAACGGCAAGGTAGTCGGCGCAGCAAACGTAGGCCAGTTGTTTACCAGTGACCGGTATTTCTGGGGACGCCCATCAAATGCCGGTGCCAAAGGATACGATGCCACCCGTTCAGGCGGGAGCAACAAGAGTGTGACAAACCAGCAATATCTTGCCGGAGTAAATAACCGCATCACCTTCTTCATGAAACACCATCCATACCTTCGGCGCAAGGACGTCCCTGCCGAGATGGTCACGGCAAGCGGCTCCGGACTTGATCCGGACATCACGATCCAGTCTGCCTATGTGCAAATCAGGCGTGTGGCTGAAGCCCGCCACCTGAAACAGGCAAAAGTGAAGGCTATTGTAGACAGTGTCATAGAAAGACCCTTGCTCGGACTTTTCGGACCGGCAAAGATAAATGTCCTCAAACTGAATATCGCATTGGATAAGGACACAAGATCCAGATAACAGAAAAAGAAAATGAATAGAACATCTATGAGATTATGGCTCTTTCTGATGATGATCATCATAGGAGGAACAAAGGGAAAAGCGCAGGAGAAATTAGACACCAAGGTCTCTTGTGATTTCGTGAACCAGTATATATTCCGCGGACAGCACTGTGGAGACGTCAGCATCCAGCCAACTTTAGGCATAATCTTCAAGGGACTGTCACTGACGGCATGGGGTAATGTGGGGCTTTCCAATACCAATGATACAAAAGAATTTGATGTTACCACAGCCTATTCGTTAAATCGATTCAATATCGGCATTATCGATTACTGGTATGACAAAGGACCTGATGCCGACAGCAGATATTTCAGATACAATGCCCATTCCACAAACCATTTGTTTGAAGCAAATATCGGTTACCATTTTAATCCAATATCTTTCCAATGGTATACGAATTTTGCAGGTAATGATGGCCTTAAAAGCAATGGAAAAAGGGCTTATTCTTCCTATGCCGAACTGTCCTGTCCTTTTCACCTGTTGCAATGTGACTGGACAGCCACAGCCGGATTCGTCCCTTTCCAGACCACCTTCTACTCTAAGGTGAATCGGTTCGCGGTAACGAACCTCTCTCTCCAGACTGTCAAGGTCATTAAGATGACAAAAGACTTCACTGTACCTGTCTTTGCTGGAATAACAGCTAATCCAAGTAACGGAAAAGCCTATTTAATATTCGGAGTAACTATCCATCCTTAATTTAAGAAACCTCAAGACATGAATAATAAAGAAGACAATGTCAGACATTTTCTGGATCTCATACAACGATCCCGAAGGGGTAAGTTCAAACTCTACATCGGTATGATTGCCGGCGTAGGCAAGACCTATCGTATGCTCCAGGACGCACATGATATACAGAACAGCGGCATTGATGTCCAGATCGGATACGTGGAGACCCATGGCAGGCAGGATACGGAAAGATTACTGAAAGGACTGCCCGTAATTCCAAGGAAAAGGATCTTTTATAAAGGTAAGGAGATAGAGGAAATGGATGTTGACTCCATCCTCCTGATACATCCCGAACTCGTTATCGTGGATGAGCTCGCACATAGTAATGTGAGCGGCAGCCGTAACGAGATCGGAAGAGCGTCGTGTAGGGAAAGAGTGTAGATCTCGGGATCAATGTTCTGTCGGCCGTGAACATTCAGCATATCGAAAGCCTGAAAGAGGAAATCAGGAAGATCACCGGTATCGATGTTCAGGAACGGATACCAGACAAGGTCATTCAGGAAGCAGATGAAGTGGTAAACATTGACCTTACCTCTGACGAACTCATCAGCCGTCTGAAAGCGGGGAAAATATATACTATGAATAAAGTCCAGACGGCTCTGGATCACTTCTTCAGGGCTGATCATATCCTGCGCCTTAGAGAGCTCGCACTGAAGGAGGTGGCATTAAGCGTGGAGAACCAGGTGGCTAACGTGTCACCGGAGACCTACGGGATAAAAGGTGACAAAATATTGGCCTGCATCAGCAGCAACAGAGGAACACCAAGGCATATCATCCGAAAGGCATACCGCCTGGCACGGCATTACAACTCCTCCTTCGTCGCGTTATATGTGCAGACCCGGAAGGAAACTCCTGAGAAGATAGATCTTGCTTCCCAAAGACATCTGATCCATCACTTTGAACTCGTGGAAGAACTTGGCGGAAAGGTCGAGAAAGTCGTATCCAACAATATAACCGATGCGATCATCCAGATCTGCAGGAAATATGATATTACCAACGTATGTATGGGACAACCCTCTTTCAAAATACCCAATTCTTTTTGGAATATTATAAAATATCGTAAATTCCTGCACTATTTGTCTCTGAATAGAATTGATTTGGTTATTATTGCATAATTTAAAACGAATCTTATGAATATAAAGACAAAACTGACCTTATCTATTGGCACCCTGGTAGCAATGATCATATTGCTCGTTTCCCTTTCTGTGGTCTACCTGCAGATACTTACCGCTACAGAACCCAACAGCCCTAATGCCGGAATAGGCCTTGACCGGGCATTGCTCTGGGTACTGGTGATCGGTGGAATCTGTATTTGCATAGGACTGTTCCTGCTCTTCAAAGTGCCTAATTCCATCAATGCACCTGTCAAGCAACTCATCAATGCCATCCAGCAAATTGCCAACAAGAACTATGACGTCAAACTGGATCTCCAGGGCAGCCACGAACTGCATGAGGCATCGGTCAATTTCAATATCATGGCCAAACGCCTTTCAGAATATTATCACAGCACCCTCACTGACCTGATGGCATCCAAGCGTTATCTTGAAACAGTGATCAACTCCATGAAAGAACCCATTATCGGCCTCGACAATAACATGAAGATACTTTTCATCAATGACGAGGCCTTGAAGACACTCAACCTGAACGGTAATGCCCTGATCGGCCAGTCAGCAGAAGACTTAGCCATAAGCAATGACTTGCTAAGGAAACTTGTACGTGGCATCGTCGAGGAAAACAGTAATGCCCAATCAACCAAGAAGTCACCGTTAAGCATCTATACCAACGACAAGGAAAGTTATTTCAAAGTAGAATACCTGCATATTGAACTCCCCCAGGACAAGGATAAAAACCTCCGCATGGGCTATGTCATCCTCTTGCAGAACGTGACGGAATATCAGGAGCTCAATGCCGCCAAGACCACCTTCATCTCTACGATCTCACATGAACTGAAAACTCCTATCTCTGCCATCATGATGAGTCTCCAACTGCTCGAGGATGAACGAATAGGCAAACTCTCCGGCGAGCAGAAAGAACTTGCAGGAAGCATCAAGGACAATAGTGAACGATTACTGAAGATTACAGGGGAACTATTAAATATCACTAAGGTAGAAAGTGGCAAACTGCAACTGAAGCCAAAAATTACCAAACCGATAGAGTTGATCGATTATGCGATAAAAGCCAACAGAGTACAGGCTGAAAAATTCGGAATCCAGATAGAAGTAGAATATCCTGACGAGGGGAAAATAGGAAAGTTGTTTGTAGATAGTGAGAAAATAGCATGGGTACTGACAAATCTGGTCAGCAATGCCATCCACTATTCTTATGAAAACGGCCGCGTCATCATCGGAGCACGGCCAACAAATAACCGGCATATCGAACTCTATGTCAGAGACTTTGGAAAGGGAATAGACAAAAGGTACCATGAGAGCATCTTCGACCATTACTTCCGTGTTCCCGGGACAAAAGTGCAAGGCAGCGGGCTCGGATTAGCCATATCACGTGATTTTGTCGAAGCACATGGAGGAACCATTCATGTGGAAAGCGAGATCGGCAAGGGCAGTTGTTTCATCATCTCCCTGGCAATGGCATAGGCACATCACATAAATTTATTGGCTGTCAATCAACCTGCATCTCGGTAACTGGCATGGATTTTGCTCCTTCTTTTCCTTAACTATTCCATATTACTGTTTATTATGACTAAAAAAGAAATTAATGTATTGGACTATGCCGGCTATATTCTGAAGGGGGTAAATAAGGGCGTATTGCTCACCACCAAGGCTGATGGCCGCGTCAACACCATGACAATCAGTTGGGGAACACTGGGTATCGAGTGGCAGAAATTCATCTTCACGACCTTCGTCCGCAAAGGCCGCTTCACACGTGAACAACTTGACAAGAATCCCGAATTCGTGATCAGTATTCCATACGGCGAGTATGACAAGAAGATCCTGGGATTCTGCGGCACACATTCAGGAAGAGACGTTGACAAGATCAAGGCCATGAACCTGACGCTGGAAGAAGGTGACAAAGTGTCGGTCCCCGCCATCAAGGAACTACGACTGACACTGGAATGCAAGGTGGTCTACCATCAGTTACAGGATCTGAACGCACTGAACAACCAGGAATGGCGCCAGTCCTTTTATCCGGCAGATAAACCCGGGACATTTTCCGGTTCAAACCAGGATGCTCACATTGCCTACTCTGGTGAGATCGTAAAGGCTTACATCATCGAGGGATAGACTTTTGCTGAGGATCAGGCTTCTATGTATCACATACAGAGGGAGCCTTAAGATGCCTAAAGCAGTATGCCAAGTTAACAAGAACCTGTGGAAATACGAACAGACAGCCAAGAATCAATGCTTTTGGATTTCTTTCTTTTTGTCCGTATTCCACAGGAATTTTGCATATTTCAACCCATAAGCATCATAAAGGTTCCGCATCTTTACAGAACGTGTCCGGAAATCCTCAAAGTCCTTGGCTTCCGGCTGCATCCATTGGACTTCAGACAAGGCTGCCATCCGGGGGAGAATCTGATATTCTGCCAGATTGGGACAAGTGATATACTCTGTCCAAAGGTTAGCCTGAACACCGATGATATGCTTGTTAGTCTCCTTGTCAGCAGGATCGGCGAAAGGTTCAAAACTATATACTTTTTCGACGGGCAAATAACCACCAATAAGCAGCGGTTCCCTCTCCGTATCCGATGTCTGATAATGATCAAAATAGTCATAACTGCCTGGAGACATAATGACGTCATACCCTGCTTTTGCTGCCTGCGCGCCAGGAGCGGCACCACGCCATGACATTACTACGGCAGCCTTATTCGGATTACCCGCAAGGATCTCGTCCCATCCGATTATCACCCTCCCCTTAGATCTGACATAACTTTCTACACGATTCGTAAAATAACCCTGAAGGGTCTTTACCGTCAGGTGATTATCTTCCATCACTTTCTGGCATCTTGGGCAAGAAGCCCAATGGTCCGTATGTGCCTCATCACCACCTAAATGAATATATTTTGACGGAAACAGGCCCATTATTTCATCAATCACTCCCTTTACAAACGTGTAAACGGTATCATTGCCTAGACACAGAGGATCTCCTCCACTCCACTTGGTCAAGACTTGATAAGGGCCACCTGTACATCCCAGTTCGGGATAGGCCGTAAGAGCAGCCAGCACATGCCCAGGCATATCAATTTCCGGAATTATCGTAATATAACGGTCAGCCGCATACTTCACAATCTCTCTCGCTTCATCCTGCGTGTAGAAGCCTCCGTAGGGTGTACCATCATATACCTCACTATTCCGTCCGATCACCGTCTCACTCCGGACTGATCCCACAAGGGTAAGCCTGGGATATTTCTTGATCTCTATCCGCCAGCCCTGATCATCCGTCAAGTGCCAGTGGAAGACATTCATATTGTGAAGGGCAAGTAAATCAATGAATTTCTTAATGAAAGAAACAGGAAAGAAATGGCGGACACAGTCCAGCATCATTCCCCGATAGGCAAAGCGAGGCGCATCGACGATTTTCACAGCCGGAAGTTCAACTGACATCAGGTTTTGGTCTACCGGCAATGACTTACGTAAAGTCTGAATGCCATAGAATACTCCTGCGGGAGTTTGTCCGCAGATAGTTACCTCCCGATGGCTGACTTTAATCGTATAACCTTCCTTATTGCTGATTCTTTTATTAAGATTAAGATTCAGATGGATGGCATTTTTATGTTTGCTGTTGGTAACGACCTGAAGTTTCATGCCTGTAGTTTCCCCAATATATTCAACCAAGAATTGGCCATCCCGAAGTAGTCTTTCATCACCAGCCGGTACCACAATAACGGTTTCTGAATTCAACAGGAAAGGCTTTTTATCACTCATTATAATAGATTCCGGCAACGGAACCACCCGATAATTTACCCTGTCTTGAGCAAAGGCAGCAGTTATCAGCAACAGGCCAGTCATTACTAAGAATAATTTTTTCATATAGAAAACAGATATATAAGAAATGGTTATTTCGATAATTTTCAATAACTTAATGACTCCCCATCATTATAGCTACAAGTCTCACTCAATACACAATTTACTTGCAAAGTAAGCGAATTTCTTCAGAATACGCAAGAAATTACCCAAAGAAATATCTGTTCATCACCTTCCTCGGGATTACCCTAATTTAAAATAGGGATTTATCCTTGCAACATTACAGCGAATTGTGTACCTTTGAAATCATAAACCATCTAAAGACAAGACATGATGACCAATCGCTTACGGAAAAACATTTTAAAAATCTTTTTGGCAACATCACTGATACTGATGCCCTCATTTGCCAGCGCCCAGAATTCCAGACCAGACTATCAGGTACGCGACACAGAAGTTTATTATCACCAAGAACGCATTAAAGATGCTGATGCCGATTCTTTCCACAACTTGGGATTCGGTTACGGAAAGGACCGTTACCATGTATACAAGGACGGAGAAATCCTTGAGTATGTTGATCCCGAGCCCTTCCGCATTGATCCAAGGTATGGAGGCCACCAGCAAGAGCGGGAAGAGAACAGAGAAAGGGGCGGATATTTCAAATCCACATTCGATGTGTTCTATAACGGGCGGAAGATTGAAGATGCTACCCCAAGTTCATTCCAGGAGATCGGTGGTGGTTATGCCAAGGATGCCTTTAATGTCTATTACCGTGGGAAAAAAGTCGAAGACGCCTCTCCCAGCAGTTTTCAATATAAAGGGAAAGGGTATGCCAGAGACAGCTTTAACACCTACTTTTACGGGAAAAAGATCAGTAACTGATATGATAAACAACATCAATTCAGATACCTTATATTGGGTGTTCTCAACTATGCCCCAGACGTTAGCAGCTTTTGTCGGACTCGTTATCGCCGGAGTATCTTTCATTCAACAACGGGTAGACGATATTGTTGAGACAGACAGCACATATACAGAAATCTATGAAGATGTAAAGAAATACATACATTCAGGACTGAAAAAGATTCTTTATGCATCACTATGCATTCTCCCTATCGATTTCTTCTGCCTGTATCTCAACGGCTATATCATAAATGTCATTCATAACCCTTTCGTGTTCATCATCTGCAGTCTACTGGTTCTCATTAATGTCTGCATATTCGGCTACACCATCCTATACGTTGTAAAAATATTAAGTCCAAAGTTTCTGAGCAGTACCATTGAAAAGCTTTCCAATGAATATCACGGGGGCAGTGTGGATATATCAGACTTCATCAAACACTTCATGGATTTTGAAAAAGAAGTAAGACGTGTTACAGAAAAGAGTCTGGCCATTCAAGAGAAGACGATGAACATTTATCAGATGGTGAACGTACTTTTCAGTGCTGGAATATTGACCCGGCAAGAAGTGAACAGGATTCTCACCCTCAACAAAATGAGGAACCTCATTATCCATGGCGGAGAGATCAAGCATGTAGAAAAGACCTTAGACAACCAGTTGATTGCCATCACCAATAAGTTGAACGACATTTCCTGCCTGTAGGAGAGTTCTTCTAGAAACAAGAATTAATAGCTCAGTTATTCAAGTTAAAATAATAAGTATCTTTTCCTTTTTGACTTGAAATGATTTTTCCGTTCCTCTCCAATTGTACTTTCGGGTGATTACCCAAACGTACTACCCTCAAGTCAAAATCACTGTTACAAATATGAATATGGCGCAATGACATACCATTCCATTCTTTAGGAAGTCTCGGAGAGACCGTAAAGGAATGTAATCCGACAGGACGGATACCAAACATACCTTCGATAATGACACGTGCATAGAGAGCACTCTCTGCAGAAAGTTGTCGTTGGCCACCTTCTGGCCATGCTTCAATAGCATAAGGAACATGATCGCCTAAAAGACGCTTATGGGAATAAAACGACAGAAATTTCATCGCCCGGCCAGTTTCACCTGCCATAAATACTCCCCTCAACGCATATAGAGTTGATCTATCCCAAAACGTATGATCACCCTCCTGAGTCAGTAACCCATTTTCTGTCCATAAGCGAGTAGAGAACAATGCATCTATTGTTCCCTTTGCCCTTTTATTAATACCCATAGCAAGTGGAATGCAAATCCATGATCGAAGTACCTTGTTCCCCTTATAATATCGGTAAGTATCATAGCCTTCTATATTCTCATGGAAATAATTATCAATATTTCTTTCCATTATCTTAGCTCTATGAGAATACGTCCTTTCCAATTCTTTTTCGTTTAAATCCCGCGCTAAATAAGATGATGATATTAATGCATCATAATATAAACAGGAAGTACATAAATTAGCACTGCCAGAAGGGAAACGATGTTCTAATTCATCGGCATCAGAAGTAACTACTCCATCGGCATTTAATTTACGATGGCAATATTCCAGGCACCATTTGATAAGAGGCCATAATTGCTTTGCCGTATTCTCTTTTCCAAATTCCAAGGCACAACGGGAAGCACCATAGGCGATCATAGCAGCATCACCTCGGTCACCCGCCCCATTCCAATAGTCATCTCCCTCCGCAATAATAGAACTAGGAATAGGTTTCCAATCCAGATTCATATATTTCGCAAAAAGACTAAAAGATGTCATAACTGACTGCATAGCATACGAATACCCTGTAAAAGGGAAAAAAGGATCAGCATATTCAGCCTCATCATTTGCCCAAATTGCTGCATAATAAGCTTCCCCTCCTGGACTATGCATTGGGCCTGCCTTAGTTTGAAAAATACTTTCACAGGAACGTATCTTGGAAAAATCGAACATTCTGTTGATAATAGGATCAGGAGTTTTAAGTATCAGAGTTGCCATCAACTGACTGACCAATGAGCGACGCCGCCTAATTTCTTCATCAACATCCCATCTAAGAGAAGGTTCATTTTCCCTGACGGCAGATAGTAATGCGGAAAAAGACACAGAATCACCTGGCAACAACTGGTAAACACCAGAGCCTTGTATTTGCTGTTCTATGCGATAAGCTCCATAAACGCCTTCTTTTTTAGCCGTTATTAATACAGGATGTCGATTATCTATCTCTAATTTACAAGGCTTTTTGCCATCATTTCTTAAAGTGAACTTTTCTACTAATGCAGGTTTTTCAGTAGATGGAGTATAAACCCTACGAACATGAATTTGACCAAAGCTGCTCTCAACAGTCATCATACCATCAAGAGTTACTGATTGTGTCTTCTCACAACTCAAGCTGTGTTGATTAATCGTTACTGCATCCAAAGCATTCCAGGAAAGATGGCGCTGCAAGCTACCATGCGTGTCATTCGGAATGGTCCTGAGGAGAGGCCACACCATTCCGAAATTACAAGCAAAACTTCCATCTTGCCGTATTCCGTACTGTAGGACAACCGACATCCTTTTGCCTGACATTTCAATATGATCACAATGTGCTCTTCCATCATATTTCCATGTAATTCCATTACTATTATTTAAATTCCAATAGTCTTTCTCTGCCTTTGCAGATACCACACAAAAAAGCATCAAAATCACTAAAAGTATTTTACTTCTTTTAAAAACCATTTGTCCCATTAATAAATTATTATATGATTAAGATTGTGCTCAAGCATAGAATTTCCAAATATTCTTTGACACAATCTAGTACTATTTAAATGAGTATAATTATCCTCAACTGAGTGATTTTCTTCAATCATAGGTTCTGTGCTGAAACA